>JAANMY010000216.1_pt1 | contig 83351 bp, 58 predicted proteins | sample 7279691 | NCBI WGS metagenome assembly JAANMY01 (sample SAMN14094543, study PRJNA606508) | bioreactor metagenome | isolation source: A lab-scale SPAN reactor treating ammonium-rich wastewater day 388 | place: Ireland: Galway | collected 2018-02-07 | reverse complement strand
TGGCCCATCGCGCCAAGCACGCCCCAGAACACGCCCCAGCCCGCATGGCCGACGATTTCGCCGGGCTGGCCGCGCTCCAGCACCACCCACATCACGCCGGTGATCGTCACCACCATGCCGACCACGCCCACCCAGCTCAGGGTTTCGCCCAGCAGGGGCACCATCAGCAGCGCCGCGAAGCCCGGCGCTAAAGCCATGATCAGCGAGCCGCGCCGCGGGCCGATGATCTGCAGCGACAGGAACAGCGCGGCGTCGCCCAGGGCGAAGCCCACCAGGCCGGAAAGCAGCAGTAGGCCCACCTGCACCAGCGGTGCCGCCGAGAACGCGCCCAGCGCCAGGCACGCCAGGGTCAGCAGGATGCAGGCCTGCACCAGCCGGATCTGGTTCACGTGGAACTGGCCGATGCGCCTCGAGGCCGCGCTGAAAAACAGCGCGGTCATCGACCAGCAGAAGGCCGTGCCGAAAGCGGCGGCCACACCCTGCGCGTCAGCTGAAAGGGCGGTGAACACGCGGCGAAGCATGTCTGCGCGCCGCCGCCCGTCAAGCCGTGGTGACGGTGGCTTGCCGCAACTCGCGCCGCTGGCCTGCCGGTTTTCAACCTACTGGCAATCTTCGTCACAGTCCTATAGTCGGGCCCATGCGCAACGAGATCATTCGCTTTCTCGAAAGCCGGCCGGCGCAGACGGGCGCGAAGTTCTTCACCGCGCTCGGGCTAGAGCTTTCGGTGCTGGCGCGCATCCTTGACCAGGAAGGCCGCGCCCACCACCGCGCCCTGGCCGCCATTCACGAGATGGAGCACTGCTGCTTCGGCCAGATCAACGCCTATCTCCATGGCGTCGATGACCTGTTTGCCGCCGACGCATCCGTGGCGATCCTGTACCACTACGCCTCCGAGGCCGGCATCGAGGACCAGCTGGGCCCGGCCATCCTGCGCGCCCGCAAACTGGCGTTGCAGGACAACCCGCCGCCCTCGGAGAACGAGCTGCGCGTGCTGCTGGTGGACGACGAGCCCACCCTGCGCATCGAGATCAACCGCCTGCTGACCGGCGAAGGCATGGTGGTATTCGAGGCCGAGAACGGCGCGGAAGGCCTGAACAAGGCGGTCTGGGTCGAGCCGCACCTGACCGTGGTGGACTGGCAGATGCCCGGCGTCAACGGCCCCGGCTTCATCGACGCGTTCCGCCAGACCGACCAGGGCAAGCGCTCACGCGTGCTGCTGATGGTGGAGAAAGGCCGCCGCCAGCCGGTGGCCAAGGCGATCAAGCCGCTGATCGACCGCGTGGTGAAGCGTCCCTTCGAGACCGCCGAGTTCATGGAAGCCGTGAAGGAACTGCTCGCCGCCAGCCGCAAGGCGTGATCACAGGCGTTCCGCCACCGCAATCACGTAGCCATCCAGATCCATGAAATAGGCCGCGCGGTCGCCCCAGTCGCGCGGCGCCAGCGGCGAGGTGCATTGCGCGCCGGCGGCGTGCAGGCGCTCGACCACGGCCTCGAGTTGCGCGACGTGCAGATACAGCTCCGCGCGCGGGCAGCCGTCCGTGGGCCTGCGCGCGCCCAGCGGCTCGCCCAGGAAGTGGCGCGTGTTGCCCTGCGGCATCAAACCCAGCCGCGCGCCCGCGTTCAGCCGGTACTCCACGTACACAGGCACGTCCACGGTCTTCTCGAGGCCGAACGCAGCGTCATAGAAGGCCGCGGCCCTGGCCAGGTCGGCGACGTACAGGATGGTGAGTGCAAGGTCGGCGGTCATGGCGTTTTCCCGAGTGCAGCAGCCTGTTGTACCAGTGGGGCGGACATTCTTGTCCGCCCGAGGGCTGACTTCAACTGCGAGGCGCAGTCAGGCTATGCAACGTCGCGCAATCAAGACACTTCGCGGCAAGCTGCGACGCGATGAACCAATCGGCAGTCAGGCGCGGAGCGCCGCAACAATGTTAGCCCCCACCGAATGCGGAGCATTCGGTGGGGGTATAACGGCAGCCATGTATGGAGGCGCGGAGCGCCGGCACACTCGCGGCTCTTGCCGCGAGGCCGTTTCGGCGCAAGCGCCGTTGTGCCGGCGCTCCGCGCCTATGAGGTTTACTCTGCTGCGTACCCCCACCGAACGCCGTTGGCGTTCGGTGGGGGCTTCCGCTGTGACGGCGCTCCGCGCCTAAAGGCAAAGGCGATGATGGTGGTGCTTAAGCTCGCAGGCGCGGGCAGGCTGCCCGCGCCACTTGCGGACGGGACGTCCGCGCTCCTAACGCACGCCTAGCTCAATGCGTTGCAGCTCCTTGATTTCGTCGCGCAGCAATGCGGCCGTCTCGAAGTCCAGCGCCTTGGCGGCTTCGTACATTTCTTTCTCCAGCGCGGCGATCAGCTTGGGCACTTCGGCCGGGTCCACCTTGCGCTGCACGCCTTTGGGTAACTCCTCCGACTTGATCTCGGGGTACTTGTCGGCCAGCCGCTTCTTGCGGCCTTCCAGCGCGCCGGCCTTCTCGGCGGCCTGCAGGGCGCGGCGCGTGGCGAAGTTGGAGCCGCGGTCCGTGACGGGGCTGCGTTCCTTGCGCTTGCCGCCGCCACGCTTGTTCTTGGCGCCCGGCCATTCGTAATGGGTGACCGTGGCGTCTTCCTCTTCCACCGTGACGTAGTCCGCCTCGAAGATGCTGCTCAGCACTTCGTCGATCTCGTTGATGATCGTCTGCGGCGTGATGTTGTGCTGCTTGTTGTACTCCAGCTGCAGGCGCCGGCGCCGGTTCGTTTCCTCGATCGCCGTCTGCATGCTCTGGGTGACTTCGTCGGCGTACATCACCACGCGGCCGTTCACGTTGCGCGCCGCGCGGCCGACCATCTGGATCAATGAGCGGTGCGAACGCAGGTAGCCCTCGCGGTCGGCGTCCAGGATGCACAGCAGGCTGACTTCCGGCAGGTCGAGGCCCTCGCGCAGCAGGTTGATGCCGACCAGCACGTCGAACTCGCCCTTGCGCAGGTCTTTTAAAATCTCCATGCGCTCGATGGTGTCGATGTCGGCGTGCAGGTAGCGCACCTTGATGTCCAGCGAGGCCAGGTAGTTCGACAGCTCCTCGGCCATGCGCTTGGTCAGCGTGCACAGCAGCACGCGCTCGCCGCGTGCGATCACCGGCCTTACCTGGTCGATCACATCGTCGATCTGTCCCTTGGCGGGGCGCACCTCGATGGGCGGGTCGATCAGGCCGGTGGGGCGCACGATCTGCTCCGCCACGTGGCCGAGCGATTTCTCGAGCTCGTAGGGCCCGGGCGTGGCGCTGACGAACACGGTCTGGCGCTTCACGGCCTCGAACTCTTCGAACTTCAGGGGGCGGTTGTCGCGGGCGCTGGGCAGGCGGAAGCCGAAATCGACCAGGGTGTCCTTGCGCGCGCGGTCGCCCTTGTACATGCCGCCGATCTGCGGCACGGTGACGTGCGACTCGTCGATCATGATCAGCGCGTTTTTCGGCAGGTAGTTCATCAGGGTGGGGGGCGTGCTGCCCGGCCCGCGGCGCTCGAAGTGGCGTGAGTAGTTCTCGATGCCCTTGCAGGTGCCGATCTCGCGGATCAGCTCGAGGTCATAGCGCGTGCGCTGCTCGATGCGCTGGGCCTCCAGCAGCTTGCCCTGGGTCTTGAACAGTTCGACCTGCTCGGCGCATTCTTTCTCGATGTCGGCGACGGCGGCGTCCAGCTTGCTTTCCGGCGTGACGTAGTGGGTGGCCGGGTAGATCGTCACCTTGTCCAGCTCGCCCAGCACTTCGCCGGTCAGCGGGTCGATTTCCCAGATGGATTCCAGGTCGTCGCCGAAGAACTCGATGCGGATCACCTTGTCTTCTTCGTACACCGGGAAGATGTCCAGCACCTCGCCGCGCACGCGGTAGGTGCCGCGCTTGAGGTCGAAGTCGTTGCGGGTGTAGGCGATCTCGGTCAGCTTGCGCACGGCCTTTTTGCGCTGCAGCGGCACGCCCTTTTCGGCATACAGCAAGGCGCCCTGGTAGGCCTCCGGCGAGCCGAGGCCGTAGATGCAGGAGACGCTGGCGACGATCAGCACGTCCTGGCGGTCGAGCAGGCTGCGCGTGGCCGAGTGCCGTAAGCGATCAATGCGCTCGTTGATGGCGGAGTCTTTTTCGATGTAGGTGTCGGTTTGAGGTACGTAAGCCTCGGGCTGGTAGTAGTCGTAGTAGCTGACGAAATACTCGACGGCGTTTTCCGGGAACAGCTTGCGGAACTCGCTGAACAGCTGGGCGGCCAGGGTCTTGTTGGGCGCCATCACCAGCGTGGGGCGGTTCACGCGCTCGATCACGCTTGCCATGGTGAAGGTCTTGCCGCTGCCGGTGACGCCCAGCAGTGTCTGGAACGGCGCGCCTTCATCCAGCCCGCGCACCAGTGAGTCGATAGCAGCCGGCTGGTCACCGGCCGGCGAGTTCTTGGAAACCAGTTTGAAAGGTATCTGCGGCATGCCGGCAGCATAACAACGCACGCGACACACCCGCGCAATCCCCGGGATGCCCTAGCCGGCCTTCCGCCGCCAGAAACAGATGCGGGCGTGTGCGTACTCGTCCGGTGACCTTTTAGCGGCGTAAACGAGGTAGCTGCCCATGACCGCGACGACCCGCTTTCCATCGGTGCTGATGCGGGCTTCCAGCGGGTCCCACCTGACGCGCGTGTCGCAAGGCGGCCTGATTGAAGCGCAGATCTGGCCGGTTTCAGTCGAGACGACGTGGCAGAAGGCATCGGTTTCTTCCATCACGCACCACGACTCGACGGCGTTGCGTGCGGGCAGGAACTTAGCGGGACCGACGCCGAGGTAAACGGCCACTTTGCCGGTCCGGTGATTCAGCACGCGGTGGTGTTTCTCGACGTCGTGGTACAGGATCAGCTCTTCGTCGGCCCGGAAGCCGACGCACATGCCGGCATTCGGCAGCTCCGCGACCATCTTGCCGGACGCTACTTCATACACTCGGATGACATGCTCGCGGCCGGTACCCGTCCAGAACGAAACTGCCACGAACTTGCCGTCCGCAGAGGCCGCGGGCGTCTCGCGGAAAGTCTTGTTGGTTCCCTGGTACAGTTCGCGGATGGTTTTACCCGTCTCGACGCCGGCCACCCACACGCGATTGTCGTTGAAAACGATGATCGCATTCCCGCCGTCGCACAGGCAGCCCATGGTGCCAGGCTGCTCGAGGCGGACGGCGCCTTTCAGTGTTCCGTCTTCAAGGCTGTAGCGCTGCAGCGCGTTGTCGCACCTCACAATGAAATCACCGGCGGATTCCCGCAGGCCGACCATCCCCGGGTACATGCCGTCGATCAGCGGTGTCTCGAACAGCCGCTCGCCGGTTTCAAACGCGTATCCCCGTACTTTGGCTTCGACTTCGCCGTCCTGGGTGATCATCACCAGCGCCTTGCCGCCGTCGGGAGTGAGCCATGGGCCGGCCACGACGGCATTGCCGAACTCGGAATTTGAGACCGACCCGCATGGTTCGTATTCCAGGCCGGCCGAAAGCTCCGCTGTGCGGGTGTGGCGCTTCTCCTGTTGTTCCACCAGTGCCTTGTAGTCCTTGAGCAGGGTGCTCTTGTCGAGATCCGGCCGGCCGAGCTGCCACGCAAGCCACTTGACGAGTTGCTGCTCTTTGGCGCTGCCCGCCGGCTTCAACTTGCTCAACGCGGCGACCAGCTCGTCCGCGAACTTGCGGCTGAAACCGTTCTGGATCACGCGGCATGACCAGTCCCTGACGGCGCTGTACTCGGCTTCCGTGGCGTCCAGGAACTGGGCCAGCGCCTTCTTACGCTGTTTGTCGTCACCGTGTGCAATCACGGTGGCTACCGCCAACGCGCTGACGGATGCATCCTTCGACTTCGTCAACTTTTCCGCCTGCTTGACCACGCCGCCGCATTCGACTGTGGTCGCCAGAGCCAGCGTCCGTTTCAGGACTTCCGGGTCCTTGGACTTTAACCCTTCGGCCAGTAGTTCCTCTGCCGAGGCGACCGGCAGGCGCTGGAACTGGGGAAGCAGATGGCGATACTCGCCCTCACCTGATTCAAGATATTTGCGAGTCGCAGCCTGGATGGCCGCGTTGCCTTCTTCCTGCTTCTGGGCATTCGAACACACTGCAAGGCCGAGAAGGAACAAAGCCGCCAGCACAGTTCGACGGGTCATCGGCATCTCCTGGTTCAGGAAAGGCCGAGTTTAGCGGCGGCGATCCGAAGCGTCCAAGAAAAGCTCATCCTTGCAACGCCCGGTCAATCCCTGAATTCGGGCCCTGCTGGAATCCCAGGCCGCTCCCCGGGAGGCGAAACTATGCGGTTCCTTGCGTCCCTGCTGGTTCTGCTGCTGCCTTCGCTGCTGGCGGCCGACGGCGCCGAGCCCGTCAAGTTCAAGATCGACAACCCGGCGGCGCAGGCTACGGCCGTCAAAGTGATCGCTCTGGATGCCACGGTGGGGGAGATGGAGTAGCGTGGCATTCGCCTCCGGCGAATGAGTGGCAGCGGCCTCCGGCCGCTGGCGCGCGCCGGAGGCGCGCGATACTCATTCGCTGGAAGCGAATGCCACTTGGCTATATGTCGAGGTTCTTTACCTCCAGCGCGTGGCGTTCGATGAACTGCCTGCGTGGCTCTACCTGGTCGCCCATCAGGATGGTGAACATCTCGTCGGCGGCGTCGGCGTCTTCCTTGGTTACCTTCAGCAGCACGCGGTTGGCCGGGTCCATGGTGGTTTCCCACAGCTCGTCGGCGTTCATTTCACCCAGGCCCTTGTAGCGCTGGATGCTGATGCCTTTGCGCCCCTGCTCGCGCACCTGGTGCAGCAGTTCGTTCAAGCTCAACGCCGGGCGCTCGTCTTCATCTTCGAAGCGCAGCAGGAACTGCTCGGCCTGGTTTTCGCGGCCGTTGATGGTCCAGGCCGGGAAGCCGCGGACCTCAAGCTGGCCGATGATCTCGGCGGCCTGCTCCGCGAGTTCGGCGATCTCGATGCGTTCCTCGATCTTTTCGCGGTCGAGGGTCTTGTCGATCTCGGTTTCGCGGTTGCCGATCTCGGCGGGCGTCAGCACTTCGAAGCCCTTCTTGAGGCGCTCGCCGATGAACTTGTTGAGCTCGGGCTCCTGGTGATCGTGGAAGTAGCGGGCCTTGTCCTCGCTGAAGATCACGGTGGTGGGCAGCGTTTTGGTTTCGCTGTTGAACTGGGCGTAGAAGCGGTTGGGGTTCAGGCCCTTCTTGCTGACCTTGCCCGCCAGCTCTTCCAGCCTGATCAGGCGCTCGAAGATTTCGCTGCGCATCTGCGCGCCGCTGAACTCGCGGCCGGCAGCGCCGATGTCCATGTCCTTGGGCACGCGCATGGATGCGCCCTCGATGCCCATGCGCATCAGGGTGTCGTTCATTTCGCGGTCGCTGCGGACGTACTCGGACTTCTTCTTGCGCGTCACCTTGTAGAGCGGCGGCTGCGCGACGTAGATATTGCCGGCGTCGATCAGCTGCGGCAGCTGGCGGTAGAAGAAGGTCATCAGCAGGGTGCGGATGTGGCTGCCGTCCACGTCGGCGTCGGTCATGATGATGACCTTCTTGTAGCGCAGCTTGGAGATGTCGAAGCCGCCCTTGCCGGGCTCTTCCGTGCCGATGCCGGTGCCGATGCTGGCGATCAGGTTCTGGATTTCCGTGTGCTGCAGCATCTTGGCCAGCGTCGCCTTCTCCACGTTCAGGATCTTGCCGCGCAGGGGCAGGATGGCCTGGAAGGTGCGCTCACGGCCCTGCTTGGCGCTGCCGCCGGCCGAGTCACCCTCGACGATGTACAGCTCGGCCTCATCGGGCTTGCGGGTGAGGCAGTCGGCCAGCTTGGATGCCAGGAAGCCGGTCTGCAGCGCGCCCTTGCGCACGACTTCGCGTGCCTTGCGGGCGGCCTCACGGGCGCGGGCGGCGAGCAGGCTGTTTTCGCAGATGCGCTCGGCGGACTTGGGGTGCTCTTCCAGGAAGGTTTCCATGGCCTCGGCGACCACGGCGTCGACGCCGCCTTCGACCTCGCGGTTCAGCAGGCGCACCTTGGTCTGGCCCTCGAACTGCGGGTTCTTGACCTTCACGCTGATCACCGCGTACAGGCCTTCGCGGTAGTCGTCGCCGCTAGGCATGGTGATCTTCTTGACGTCTTTGCCCTTCTTCTCGAGGTAGCGGTTCAGGTAGCGCGTGAGCCCGCGAGTGAGCCCCTTGCGGAAGCCGGTCAGGTGCGTGCCGCCGAAGGGGTTGTTGATGTAGTTGCCGTAGGTGTGGGTCGGCAGCTCGCCTTCGCCCTCGCACCACTGGAAGGCGGCCTCGACGTCCACTTCGTCGTCTTTGCCCTCGTTGACGGTCTTGTGGACGTAGACGACCTCTTCGTTGATCTTGGTCTTGTTGCGGTTGTGCCAGGCGACGAATTCCTTGATGCCGTCCTTGAAGTGGAAGATCTCTTCCTTGCCCTCGCCGCGGTGGTCGCGCAGGTAGATCTTCAGGCCCTTGGCCAGGAACGCCAGTTCGCGCAGGCGCGCGGCCACCATCGAATACTTGAACTCGATGGTGTCGAAAATCGTGGAGTCGGGCAGGAAGCTGATCCGGGTGCCGGTCTTGTCGGCTGTTCCCGTGACACGCAGGTCTTCGGTCTTGGTGCCGCGCGAGAAGTCGATCTGGTGCTCCTTGCCGCCCTGCCAGACCACCACCTTCGTCCAGTCCGAGCAGGCATTGACAGCCTTCAAGCCGATGCCGTGCAGACCGCCGGCCGTGTTGTAGGCCTTGCCCTCGAACTTGCCGCCGGCGTGCAGGGACATCAGCACCATCTCGACGCCCGGCAGGCCGGTGTCTTTGTTGATGCCGACGGGGATGCCGTGCCCGTCGTCGGTAACGGTGCACGAGCCATCCTGGTTGAACTCGACCGTGATGTTGTTGCAGCGCCCTGCCAGGGCTTCGTCAACCGAGTTGGCGACGATTTCGAACACCAGGTGGTGCAGGCCGTTGACGTCACGACCGCCGATGTACATGTCGGGACGTTTGCGGATGCCGTCGAGACCCTTCAACTGCTTCAGGTCGTCTGCGCCGTAGATTTCGTTCACTGTTGCCGATCTTTCTGCCATGTGTTCCTCAAAGCGTTTGAGCCGCACGCGGGCGGTTCACTTGCGCCGGCCGTGAAGCTTCACGACCAGCTCGGAGACGGAGTCTTTGCCCTGCAGCAACTCGCGCATGCAGGCCAGCAGGGCCCCGCGATACACCACACCAAGTTCGTGGGCCAGCGCCGGGCTGTCGACCAGCACCTGCACGGCGCCGGTCTTGCCGATGCTGCGGACTTCGGCGCGCCGGGCGGCTGCGCTGAGGCCGGGGGTCTGCTCGACGGCCATTTCCCATGCGGCGCGGATGCGCTGCAGGCGCGAGCGGTTGACGTGCTTCTGTTCGGTCAACAGCACGGTCAGTGCCTGGGCGAACGGCACCGGCAGCACGGGCGTGCGCGCGTTCTGGCGCAGCCGTTCCAGCGGGTCCTTGGAGGCTTGCTGGGGGCTGATTTTGGGGCGTTTGACCAGGCGGGTCGTCATCTTTCAAAGTATACAAACCGGCGCGACATTGGGAAGGTCAACGGGCCGCAAATATGCTTGAAATAGGGTGTTGGCGGCGAATTGAAGGGTTCTGGAAAGCTTGTGGAAAAGGTGGTTGGCGGCACCCGCCTTGCCCAGAATCCGCCCTGCGTTATGATTCGCGGCCCTTGCCTGGCACAGGCAATCCTGCCTTTGCCAAAGGGCGCGAGGGTGAAGGGCCTTTCAGGCCCTTCACCCTCGCGGAGGGGTGACAGAGTGGCCGATTGTGCTCGCTTGGAAAGCGAGTGTACCGCAAGGTACCGGGGGTTCGAATCCCCCTCCCTCCGCCACAGCCGGGACCAGGGACAGGCACCTTTGGTGCCTGTCCCTTTTTTACCACGAACGCTGCATGGGGACAGGCACGTTCCGTGCCTGTCCCCGGTTGTGGCACCCGCGAACCAAAGCCCGGCCTGCAAAGGCCGGGCGCATTACGGTTGATTCGCAATGAAAGGCAGATCCGCCCGGGGTTGGCACCCCGGGCTTTGGTTTATTTCGCGATCTGCCTCAGACGGAACAGGGCTGCCCCTGCCGGCAGCAGCGCCAGCCCGGCCAATAGCCGCCAAGCGGCCGCGCTCCAGGCTTCCGCGGGCACCACGCGCGCGGCCAGAAATTCGTCGAACAGCCCGGACGGAAAGAGTTCCGGCAGGCTGGTGGCCCTGGCCTCCAGTTGCTCCACCAGTGTGGACTTCTCGTCGGCTCGCTCCAGGGCCGCGCGGCGGTCGCGCGCCATCTTCGTGGTGGGGGCCAGGCTGGGCAGCAGCGTCAGCGTCGAGAACAGCAGCAGCCCCGCCAGCACGGCCGTGGGCGCCGTGGCCAGCGAGCGCACCAGCAGCACCAGCAGCAGGCAAAGCAGTGCCGCGCCGCATGACAGCATGAACAGCCGGGCCACACTGCCCCACGGGCTTGCGCGCTCGAGCTCAAGGCGCACGCGATCGGGAGAGGCTCCGACGATCAGCACCGGGTCCGTTGGCTGCACAACCAGGCTGCCGGATTCGGGCCACGCGCCCTCAAACTGCACACGATAACGCGACTGCACGGTGGTCGCCAGGGGCGTGCGCACGTTTCCGTTCTGCAGCCACACCGCAACCGGCGCGCGGTCGCGGGGAGGCGCCTCGGCCGTCCACACCAGTTGAAACTCCACGGTGCCCTTGAGCGTTTCACCGGCACGCGCGGGCAAGGGCAGGACCAGCTCTTCGCCGTAGGCCGGGTTGGCCCAGGTGGTGGCGTCAGCCTGCCCCGCGGCTGTCTGCAGCGCGCCGTCCTTGACGCGCTGTTTGCTGATGGCGTCGGGGCTGCGCGTGACAGTGAGGTCGCCGTCCAGCCACTGGTTGGCGAGCACCCCGCCCAGGGCGAACAGGCCGGCAGCCATGACCAGCACCCCGCCGCCGGCCAGTGCCGCGCCCAGGAAGTACTCGCTGCGCCGGGCGGGCAGCACGCTCCAGCCGCGCTTGAGGGCGGGCTTCAGCAGGAAGCCGCCGCCCAGGATGGCCGCCAGCGGGAACACCACGCGCAGACCTTCACTGGTGATGCTGCGCGTCAGCCAGGCGCGCGTGTCGGCGCTTTCACCGAACAGCAGCGCCAGGGCCGGCACCGCCAGCAGCAGCACCAGCGCGAGCAGCGGTGCCAGGCGCGCGCGCAGGGCCTCAAGCAGCGCGGCGCGGGCGATTGCCAGCACGCGGCTGATCATGGCTTGGGGTCCTTGTCGCCTAGCATCTTGAGGTAGAAGGCCTCCAGCGTGCGCATGGGTGCGCGTGAACTGAGTACGTTGAGGCCCTTCTCGCGGGCCAGTTTTTCCAGGGCGCGGATGGCATCAGGCGTAGGCGGGCTGAGGCGCAGCTCGTGCACGTCTTTCTCGCGCAGCAGCTCTTCCAGTGTGCCCTCGCTCAGCAGCTTGCCCTTGCTCAGGAAGGCTACGCGGTCGCACACGTTCTCGAGCTCGCCCAGCAGGTGGCTGGAGATCAGGATGGCCTTGCCCTGCTTGCGCAGCTCGCCGATCAGCTCTTTGACCTGCACGGCGCCCAGCGGGTCGAGGCCGCTGGTGGGCTCGTCCAGGATGAAGACGTCCGGCTCGGCGATCAGCACGCAGGCGATGCCGAGGCGGCGCTGCATGCCCTTGCTGAATCCTTTCACGCGGCGCCTGGCGGCATCCTTCAGGCTCAGGCGCTCCAGCAGCTCGTGGGCCTTGTCGGCCGCCTGCTTGCGCGTCAGCCCTGCCAGCGCGCCGTGCAGCTTGAGGGTTTCCAGCGCGGTCAGGAAGGGCAGCAGCGTGCTGTCTTCGGGCAGGAAGCCGGTGGCCTTGCGGGCCGCCAGGCTACCGGGTTTTGCGCCGCCGATCGTCACGCCGCCGCTGGATGGGCGCAGCAGGCCGACGGCAATCTTGAAGGTGGTGGACTTGCCGCTGCCGTTAGGGCCCAGCAGGCCGAAGACTTCGCCGGCGTTGACGTTAAGCGAAAGGCCGTCGAGCGCTTGCACGCGTCGACGGCCGAAGAAGTCACGAAAGGTCTTGCAGAGGTTGGAGATTTCAACCGCGGGCACGGTTAGATCTGCGACATGAAGGTGGCCTGCAGCTTGCGCTTGAGCCCCTGGCGCTTCTTGCGGGCGCGGGTGATGCTCGGCTTCTCGTAGTGGGACTGGCGCTTCATGGCGCGTGTCAGGCCTTCTTTTTCACAGGCCTTCTTGAAGCGACGAAGCAACTGTTCCACGGATTCCGAACTACGCGCCTTGATCTTGACCATACTTAACCTGAACTCTCGCCTCAGTTTATGCCGCCTTGCGGCGACGTGCCTGCCATGAAAAACACACTCCCGCTCAAAGTCGGGGAGGGAACTATAGCCCGCCGGGGGGCGGGCTGCAAGTCCGCGACTTTTTGAAATTTCGGGAAGCAATTGACCGTTCGGTTAGTTTGTTGGTTTACATACTTACCGTACGGTATATAAGGCCTCCCATGGGCGGCAGTTCACCGGCAACCGAAGCAGACGCGAAACTCGTCATCCTGCGCGAGGCAGCGGCCCTGTTCGCGACCCGCGGCTACGACGCCGTCAGCGTGCGCGAAATCGTGGAGGCGTCGGGCGTCACCAAGCCCGCACTCTACTACCACTTCGGCAGCAAGGAGGGCGTGGCGCGCGCCATGGTGGAGTACTTCCTGCAGGCCGCCACGGAAATGCGCACCCGCGTGTTCGCGCAGGCCGGCGCGGTGCGCGAGCTGCTTGAGCTTTACACCGGTGAAATGCTCGAGCTGGCCCAGCAGCACCGAAACACCCTGGCGTTTGCATTCTCGCTGTGGTTCGGGCGCAGCAGCCTGAAAGAGCTGATCCGCCACGCCGAAGAGTATGACACCTGCGCCGTGCGCGATTGGACCGCGCGGCTGGGTGAGCTGGGAATGTCGCAGCACGCCGCCCAGGCCGCAGTCAGGGCCTACTGGGCGCTGCTGATGCAGGAACTGATGAAGGTGGTGCAGTGCCCGCGCTTCGAGGGCTGCGCCAGGACACTCGCGACTGACATGGCCACGCTGGTTCTGCACGGCGCGGCCGCATTCAATGAAGAGAGCGATGTATGAGGACGAGAATCGTGTGTCTGCTGGCCCTGCCCATGCTGCTGGCCGCCTGCGGCGCGGGCGCGCCGCCGGAGGTGAGTGACGCCAGGCCCGCGCGCAACGTGGTGGTGCGGCTGGTGAAGCCGCAGCCCCTGGAGGTGCAGATCAAGCTGCCGGTGGTGGTGCGCCCCAAAGAGGAACTCGAGTTGCGCGCCGCCGCCCAGGGCGTGATCCGCAAGCTGGCCTACGACAAGGGGGACACTGTCCCGGCTTCGAAGCTGCCCGAACGCCGCTGGCTGGAAGTCAGCGAGTTCCTGGCCGCGCAGCCCGAGGGCGTCGCTCCCACGCAGGAACAGGTGGTGTTCCGGAACCTCGCCCACCTGCAGGGCGTTGAGTGTTTCGCGCGCATCGATGACAGCCAGCTGCTGCAGAGCTTCCGTGAGGCGCAGGAAAGCTACGACCAGGCCGTGCGCGACCTCAAGCGCACCGAGGAGTACCCGCAGTCAACCGGCTCGCAGCTCGATGCCGCGCGCACGCGCTGCAGCATGGCGCGGGCCGCCGTTGAGCGGGTGCTGGGCATGATCGAGGACAGCTACGTGTGCAACCCGGCCCGGGGCATCCTGACGGAGCGCACCCGCCTGCAGGGCGAGTTCGTCCACGCCGGCGAGCTGATCGGGCGGGTCGCCGTGATGGACCGCCTGGTCGCCGAGCTGGAGATTCCCGAGGCTCACCGCCAGGCGCTCAGGCAGGGCGAGAAGCTAGACGTCGTGCTCGGCTCGCTGAAAGACGCGCAGGGCCGGCGCATGGTCCGCGAAGGAACCATCACCCGCATCGACACCGTCGCACACCCGGTCACCCACAGCTTCACCGTGGACGTTGAGCTGGACAACGCCGACCTGGCCCTGCCGGCCGGCATCTTCGGCACGGTCGGCGTGACCATCTACAGCAGCCCGGCAGCGCTGGTGGTGCCGCTGAGCGCCGTGCGCCTGAGCGGCACGAAGAAGTCGCTGTTCGTGCTGCCGGCCGCGGGCGGCAGCCGGGTGCAGGAGCTGGCGGACATCGAACTGGGCCAGATGAACCTGCAGTGGGTCGAGGTGCGGGGCGACAAGCTGAAGTCGGGGATGCGCGTGGTGACCTTCGGTGCCCAGATGCTCGCCGACGGCGATGAAGTCACGTGGACCGAGCAGGACCCCTACGTGCTGAAGCAGGAGTCCAGCCCATGATCATTACCGACTTCTCGGTGAAACACCGGGTTGCCGTCGTGGTGCTGATCTTCGGCATCGCGCTGCTGGGCACCTTCAGCTACCTGACCGTCCCGCGCGAAAGCGCCCCGGACATCAAGGTGCCGCTGGTGACCGTGATGGTGCCGTGGCCGGAAGCGAGCCCGGAAGACGTCGAAAGCTCGATCACCATCCCGCTCGAGCGCCAGCTCAAGAACCTGAAAGGGCTGACCGAGCTGACCAGCGTCAGCGTGGAAGGCGCCAGCATCACCACCTGCGAGTTCGACCCGAACATCCCGGTCGAAGACGCGCTGCAGAAGGTGCGCGAAAAGTACGACATCGCGAAGACCGAATTCCCGGCCGACGTCGAGGACGAGAACATCTCGGAGCTCAGTTTCTCGGAGTTCCCGATCATGATCGTCACGCTGTTCGGGGCCGAGGTGCCGGTGCTCGAGCACATCGCCGAAGAGCTGGAAGACCGCATCGAGGGCCTGCCCGGCGTGCTGAACGTGGAGATCAGCGGCGGCATCGAGCCGCAGATCGAGATCGAGATCGACCCCGAGAAGCTCGAAGGCTACAAGCTTCCCGTCAACGAACTGATCGAGCGCCTGCGCGGCGAGAACGTTGACGTCTCCGCGGGCAGCGTCGACACCGGCAGCGTCAAGCCTTCCGTGCGCATCCCCGGCGAGTTCAAGACGCCCGCCGACGTCGAGGCGCTGGTGATTCACACCGTGGACGGCCGCCCCGTCTACCTGCGCGACGTCGCGCGCGCCTACCTCAGTTACAAGGACCCGATCAGCTACGCCCGCCGCGACGGGCGACCGGCGGTGCAGCTCAGCATCCAGAAGCGCGCCGGCGCGGACATTTTGCCGATCACCGAGGCCGTGAAGTACGGGATGAAGCAGGCAAAGGCGGAGTTCCCGTCCGGCGTGGACTACGCCGTGCTTACCGACGAGTCGGACAACATCCGCAACATGATCAGCGACCTGGAGAACAACATTCTTTCGGGCCTGGTGCTGGTGCTGCTGGTGATCTTCTTTGCCATGGGCCTGCGCAACGCGCTGTTCGTTTCGCTGGCGATTCCGCTCAGCATGCTGATGAGCTTCTCGATCCTGCAGGCGATGGGCGTGACGCTGAACATGGTTGTGCTGTTCAGCCTGATCCTGGCCCAGGGCATGCTGGTGGACAACGCCATCGTGATCGTCGAGAACATCTTCCGCCACATCGGCATGGGCAAGACGCCGATCCAGGCCGCCATGGACGGCACGTCAGAAGTGGCCTGGCCGGTGATCGCCAGTACCGCCACCACCGTGGGCGCGTTCCTGCCCATGGTGTTCTGGCCGGGCATCATGGGCGAGTTCATGAAGTTCCTGCCCATCACGGTGATCGTCACGCTGCTGGCCAGCCTGTTCGTGGCGCTGGTGATCAACCCGACCGTGGCGGCGGCGCTGATGCGCTTCCGCAAGCCGACACAGAGCGCGCTGGGCCGCAAGGTAGAAGGCGCGGGCAAGCAGGTGATCTTCAACTACGAGCGCTTCCTGCGCCTGGCGCTGCGCTTCCCCAAGACCACCATCGGCATCGCGACGCTGCTGCTGGTGCTGATCACCATGACCTACAGCGCCATGGGCCACGGCGTGGAGCTGTTCCCGGAGGTCGAGCCCAAGCTGGCGTTCGTGAACATCACCGCGCCCGAGGGCACCAGCCTGCAGAAAACCGACGCGCTGGCGAAGGTGGTGGAGTCGCGCCTGCCGCAGAGCCCGGACATCAAGGGGATTGAAACCACCGTCGGCGGCAAGGGCGTGGGCAACCCCATGGAGGGCGGCGCCGATGCCACCCACCTCGCGCGCGTCACCATCAGCTTCAAGGACCAGGCCGACCGCGAGGGCAGCCCCGCCGAGTACCTTGAGAAGCTGCGCCCGCTGATCGTGGACCTGCCGGGCGCCGAGTTCGAGATCAAGCGCCAGTCGATGGGTCCGCCCACCGGCCCGCCCATCAACGTGGAAGTCAGCGTCGCCGACGAGTCGCAGCTTCCCGCCGCGGCCCGTGCCGTGCGGCGCATCGTCGAGGGCGTGGACGGCGTGATCGACCTGCGCGACGACCTGCGCACCGGCAAGCCCGAGCTGCGCGTGCGCGTGGACCGCCAGAAGGCCGCGCTGCTGGGCCTCAACACCCAGTGGATCGGCAACTTCGTCAAGATGCTGATCAACGGCCAGCGTATCGGCGGCTACGACGACGGCCGTGAAGAGCGCGACATCCTGGTGCGCCTGCCCGAGGAACGCCGCAACGACCCGACGGTGCTGGACTCGATCCGCGTCAGCGACGCGCTTGGCAACGCGATCCCGCTTTCCACGGTGTGCAGCTGGGACTACGTGGGCGGCGCGGGCACCGTGCGGCGCAAGGGCGGCCAGCGCGTGCTGACCGTTTCCGCCGACGTGGCGGACGGCTACCAGGCGCAAGTGCTGCTGAAGGAGATCGAGGCGAAGATCGCGCTGGAGAAAGCGAGCATGCCCCTGGGCTTCGAGGCGCGCTTCACGGGTGAGAATGAAGACCAGCAGGAGGCCGCCACCTTCCTGACCGAGGCCTTCGTGATCGCGCTGCTGGTGATCATGTTCATCCTGGTGCTGCAGTTCAACGGCGTGCTGCAGGCCGGCATCATCCTGAGCAGCGTGATCATGTCGCTGATGGGCGTGATGCTGAGCCTGCTGGTGCTGGCGCAGCCCTTCGGCATCATCATGACCGGCGTGGCCGTGGTGTCGCTGGCGGGCGTGGTGGTGAACAACGCGATCGTGCTGATCGACTACATCAACCAGTTGCGCTCAAAGCACGGGCTGGCGCTGCATGACGCCATTGTCGAGGCCGGCAAGACACGCCTGCGCCCGGTGATGCTGACGGCCATCACCACCGGCCTGGGCCTGCTGCCCATGGCGCTGCAGTTCAGCTTCGACTTCCGCCAGTTCAAGTTCGTGGTGGGGGGTGAGTCGGCGGCATGGTGGGCGCCGCTGGCGACCGCCGTGATCTTCGGCCTGATGATCGCGACCGTGCTGACGCTGATCCTGGTGCCGGCCGCGTATCTGCTGACCGACGGCTGGTCGGGCTGGTACCGGCGCTTCTTCAACCGCGTGTTCGGCAGCGCCGACGAGTTGTCCGACGACCAGAAGCAGACCGAGAACGGCCCGGCCGCGCAACCGAAGCAGCCGGAGCCACGTCCCGCGCCGCAACTGGAACCGGAACCGGTTCCATCGTTTGACTAGTTCGGCGTCGGGCAAGTTCTCCGCCGGTTGCAGCCTGACCGGAAATGCAACCGCGAAGCACCGCGAAGGGCCGCGAAGATACAGATCTTGGCGGCTCTTTGCGGTTGCAATTCGGTGCCAACTGCCAACGGGCCACGAAAACACCAAAGCACAAAACAATGCCTCACTGAAACTGCCGGCAATTTTCCTGGCAGGACCTTTAGTGCTTTTGTGGCCCATCAACACGAAGCTCGCAAAGAACTGCGGGGCGGCGCCCGGACAATCCGTGGTCCCCGCGCGATGCAGCAGTTGCAGTACTTCGCGGCCCTTGGCGGCTCTTCGCGGTTACCGCGTCGTTCGACTAGTCAAGCAGCGCAAAGCGCAGCAGGCCGCCGATGCCTGCCAGCGTCACCAGCCCGCCCAGCACGATACGGAAAGGGCGCGGCTTGAGGCGCCGATGTGTCCGGATGCCGAGCAGCATCGCACCCACAATCACCGGCAGGGCATAGCCGAACCACGCCAGGTGCGTCGTCGTGTAGACGCCGCCGGCCGCCAGCGTGGCGAGTCGCGCGATTCCCGCCGCGTTGGTGATGATCACCGTGCGGTTGCGGAACACGCCGGGGTCATCGCTGGCGCGGCTCAGCAGAATGAAAACCACGGGCCCGCCCATGCCGAACAGGCCGCTCAGCACGCCCGCCAGCGCGCCGGTCGGCAGCGCCCAGCGGTTCACGGATCGCAGGCTGGCGGGTGGATGGTCCGGCCGCAGCGCCAGGTACATGCCGGCGCCCAGCACGGCCAGCGCCAGCACCAGGGAAAGCCAGCGCAGCTCAAGCCGCGGCAGCAGCAGCGCAAAGGTGACGGTCACCGGAACCATGCCGGCAAGCAGCAGCAGTGTGAAACGTTCAAGTTTCAGCTTGCGCCAGAACAGCAACGCCATCAGCGCGCTGGCGAACACGTCGGCGATGGCGATCCAGTACAGCCCGTCACGCAGGCTGAGCCCGCCGGTCAGGCCCAGTGCCAGCGCGGTCAGCAGCCCGGCGTTGAACACGATCGCGCTGGCGGCGCCGGTCACGCCCTTGGTGAAGTAGGCGAACACGGACAGGATGCAGATGATCAGCACAGGCGTCATCGCCGCAGATAGTGCAGCGTCGCGCCCGATCAGGCAATGCCGCCACTGTTGCACCAGCAGTCTTGCCCGATGCTGCTAAGGGATGAAACACCAGGAGTGCATAAGCCATTCGGCGCGGAGCGCCATCACAATGGAAGCCCCCACCGAACGCCCACGGCGTTCGGTGGGGGTTTTCGGTGGAAGCAAGTTGAGGGGCGCGGAGCGCCGGCACAACGGCCGCTTGCGGCCGAATGGTTCTCGCGGCAAGCGGCGAGTGTGTCGGCGCTCCGCGCCTCAAAACATGGGTTGGTACCAAACTCCCACCGAATGCTGCGCATTCGGTGGGGGCTTCCACTGTGATGGCGCTCCGCGCCAAAAAACCAAGCGATGACCGTTTCGCTTGATCCGGCAGTATTGGGCAATGCTGACGGTGAGCGATTAGGCGCAGCGGCATGGCCGTGGCACTACTTGGCGCGTTTGGCTGCTTCTTTGGCCTGCAGTTCGGCGCGGTCCTGCTCGAAGTGCTGGTGGATGGCCTCCGCCAGTTTCTCGTTCACGCCTTCCACCTGCTTCAGCTCTTCCAGCGTGGCCAGCTTCACACCGCGCGGCGAGCCGAACTTGCGGATCAGCGCCTTCTTCTTCTTCGGGCCCACGCCCGGCACGGAATCCAGGCTGCTGCTGATCTGCGACTTGCCGCGCAGCTGCCGGTGGAACGTGATCGCGAAGCGGTGCGCCTCGTCCCGGATCCGCATCAGCAGGTACAGCGCCGGGCTGCGCTGGTCCAGCGTGATCGGCTCAATGCGCCCGGGCAGGAAGATGCGCTCGGCCGTGCGCTCGGCGTCCTCTCCCCAGGCGGTTTCCCAGCCGGGGCGTTTCTTGTCGCGCGACTTGGCCAGCGAGATCAGGTCGATGCCCACCACGTTCAGCTCATCGAACACCTGCTGCACGCGGTTGAGCTGGCCGGGGCCGCCGTCGATCACGATCAAATCCGGCAGATTGCCCTCTTCCATGCCGCGGCGCAGGCGGCGGCGCAGCACTTCTTCCATGCTGGCGAAGTCGTCGTTGCGGTCGTGGGTCTTGATCTTGTACTTGCGGTACTGGCCCTTGGCGGGCTCGCCGTCGATGAAGCACACGCCCGAGGCCACGGTGTCCTTGCCGCCGCCGTGGCTGATGTCAAAGCACTCCATGCGCACCGGCGTGCGCTCGAGCCCGGCCGCTTCCTGCAGGGCTGACAGCAGCTGCTTGTTGCGCTGCTCGGTCTCGGCGCGCACCTTCATGGCGTGGCGCGCGTTGATGTTGGCCATCTCGGCCTGCTTGGCGCGCTCGCCGCGCTGCGGGCAGCTGATCTGCACGCGGCGCTCGGCGCGGTCGGAAATCCAGGCGGCCAGCGCATCCATGCCCTCCAGCTCGATGGGCACCACGATCTCGTCCGGCACGAACGAGGCGCGCTCATAGAACTGCATCAGGAACTGGCTCAGCACCTCGTCATCGGGCAGCAGGCTCTGGAACTCGCGGGTGGCCGAGTCCTCCAGTTTGCCGTCGCGGTACATCAGCGTGGCGATGCTGAGCCGGTCCGCCTCGCGGTGGATGCCGTGCACGTCGCGGTGCACTGCCTTGGTCAGGCCAACCTGCGCGCGCTGGCGCATGGTGGTCTCCTGCACGGCCAGCATCTTGTCGCGGAGCTCGGCCGCCTTTTCGAACTTCAGCTCGGCGGCGGCCTCGTTCATCTGCTGTTCGAGCAGCTTGACCACGCCCGGGTCCTGGCCGTTGAGCACGCGGATGAAGCCCTTCAGGATTTCGGCGTACTCTTCCTTGTTGACCATGCCCGCCACGCAGGGCGCCTTGCACACGCCGATCTCGTTGTACACGCACGGCCTGGAGCGGTTTGCCATCACGTGGTCGCTGCACAGGCGCAGCGGGTAGAGGCGCTTGAGAACCTCCAGCGTCTTGTACAGCTTGCTGGCGCTGGAGTATGGGCCGATGTAGGTCGCGCCGTCGTGCTTGTACTTGTGCACGATGGTCGCGCGCGGGTAGTCGTGCCGCATGTCGATGCGCACGCTGACAAACGTGCGGTCGTCGCTGGCAAGCTGGATGTTGTAGTGCGGCCGGAAGCGCTTGATCAGGTTGTTCTCAAGGACCAGCGCCTCTTTCTCGTTGCCGACCACGATGAACTCGACGCTTTGCGCCTTGCGCATCAGGAAGGGTATGTGCGCGCGGCCGTCGGCGTCGGGGCGCAGGTAGGCGCGCACGCGGTTGCCGAGGTCGATGGCCTTTCCGACGTACAGCACCTTGCCGCGCGCGTCCTTGAACAGGTAGCAGCCCGGCTCATGGGGCGCGGCGTAGATCTGCCGCTCGAGCAGTGAGTCGTCTTCAGCCATTGCCCTATTGATACACCGCGCCGGGCGGTTGTGTCAGAGGTCGGAGGTCAGAGGTCGGAGGCATGCGCTCTGCGGCGATCGCGCGCCTTTACTTATCCTTCTCGGGGCCGGCGGCATGGTGGGTGTCCTTGCGCTCGATGGCCGCGCGCGACCAGCTGTAGTCGCGCAGCAGCACGCCCCAGGCCTGCTTGGCGCGCTCGGCTTCGCCCTCGCGCTCATAGCTGAGGGCGATCCAGTATTGCGCGTCGTCGCAGATCGAGCTGCGCACCTGGTCGAGCTCCAGCACCTGGCGCAGGCTGGTGCGGCCTTCCTCATATTTGCCGGCGTTGATCAGCGCCTTGCCCAGCCGGTAGCGGCAGTTGGCGGCCAGCGGGTGGTCCGGGTTGGCCTTCAGCCAGGCGCGGTATTGCTCGGCGCCCTTCTCGTTCACCCACTCGGCCTTGCCGCCGTTGCGGAAGTCTTCGTCGCGGATGCGGATGAACTGTTCCTCGGCGTCGCCCATGCGCTTCTCCACCAGTTCCAGCGTGAAGGCGGCCGCGGTGTCCAGCGCTTCGCGCAGGGGCAGGCCCGAGAGCTCGGCGTACAGCTTGCCGTAGTCTTCGCCCTTCAGCAGCCGCTGGCAGAAGGCGTGCACGGCGCCCTTCTTGCGGCCTTCCAGCCACAGGAACGCGGCCGCGTCTTCGAGGTAATCGTTGGTGTCGTGGTCGGCGTCGTCGATGCCGTCGAGCAGCTTGCGCGGGTCGCGGCCTGAGAAGGTCTCGCCGCCGACGATGGCGGCCAGCCGGTCCTCCAGCTGCTCGGCGCCGTACACGGCCAGCCCCTCGCGCACCCACTTGGGCAGGTCGAGGTAGGCCTGGCCCATCACGTCGCGGAAAGCCGCGTGCTTGAGCTCATGGACGATGCGGCTGCGATGGTCCTCGGTGCTGACCACCACGTGCTCGGTGTAGAAGATGATGCGGGTGTAGGGCTTGTAATCGACGGCGATGGTCTCGGTGATCGCGCGGTTGGTGTCGCGCACGAAGCCCTTGTCGCGGAACTCGAACACCACCTGCGCGCCCTTGAGGTCAACGCCGAGGGTGCGCTTCAGTATCTTCCAGGCGTCGGCCACCTCGCGCGGCATGCGCTTGAGCGCGGCCTGGAAGCGCGCGTCATCGACGAACTTGCCGTTGTAGCCGGTGACCAGGCCGTTCTTGTCGATCTCGAGTTTCGGGTTGATGCGCTCAAGGTAGTAGATGGCCGAGTTCTGCAGCTTCGAGTCCGGGAACTGCTTCTGGAACGCCTTGAGGTCTTTCTCGGCCTGCTCGAACTGCCACAGGCGGAAGCGGCTCTGGCCGATCATGTAGGTCCAGCGGTCGCGGTTGGCGCCTTCGGGCTCGGCTTTCAGGTTGGCTTCGCACTGGGCGATGCAGTCCTCAAGTCGCCGCGCGGCGTCCAGCAGCGTGACCAGCTCGTTGCGCGCCTTGCCCGCGTGGCGGCTGCCGGGGTGCTTCTCCAGCAGCGCGCGGTACAGCTCTTCGCCGCGGGCGTAGTCGCCCCCGTTCAGGCCCGCGTTGCCGCCCATGTAGTGGGCGGCGTCGGCGTACTTGTAGTCGGCGTGGTCGGCCGTGAACTTCTCGGCCTTCTCCAGCGTCTCGGCGTAGCGCTTGGCCTTGAAGGCCTCGAGCAGGGCCTGGTAGTCGGCCCCGGCGTCGGCAAACAGCGGCGCGGCCAGCAGCAGCGAGAGAAGCAGGATGCGGGTCAGCATGCTCAATCCCTGACCTCTTTAACGGCCCTGGCGGCGTCTGCTTCCCCAAGAATATCGAGCGCGCGGGCGTACAGCTCGCGGGTGCGGGGCCAGTCGTAGTCCCAGTAGCTGCCGAACTTCACGAAGTCGAAGTGGTCGAAGGGCCGAGGCTTGCCGCGAGCCTCAAGATAGGCTGCCCAGCGCTGCTGCATCGCGGCTTTGGCGGCCCGGGCGCATTTTTTCGTGTCCTGCCCCGCCGCTTCCAGGGCGGCCAGGCGCCGCAGCTCCCATGGCACGTAACGCCGCCACTGTGCGCCGGGGCCGCAGTGGGTGATGGTCGTTCCGGAGTCGCGCTCCAGTTTTGCCAGCGTTTCACAGGTGGCGGCCAAAGCGGCGTGATCACCGGCCAGGGATTGCACGTCGGCCAGGTCGGCGAGGGTGGCGGTCCAGGCGCGGTTCTCGGCGGTGCGCTGGGGCTCGCTGAAGCTGTCGCGCAGCGCCGTCAGCGAAGCGGTTTTCCCGGCGATGGTCGCGGCGAACCAGCTGAAGCTGAAGTCTTCGATCTGCCTGCCGCCGGCGTGCTGGAGCTTCAGCGGAGCGTCCGCGGTCTGGCCGAACAGTTCCGGCGGCAGGCCCGTGAAGGCAACGCTGACGGGCACGGACTCCGGCAGCGCGGCGTAACCGCGCAGGTGACTGAGCCGCACGCGCAGCTCCCGGCGACCCAGGATGTGGGCGTGCGGCAGCAGCGTGGTACCGCAGTTGTAGGACCAGGCCAGCGTGTGCCGCGCGCCGGCCTCAATGCGCAGCTTCCAGCGGAACGCGCGGGATTCATGCCCGGCGGGCGCGTGCGCCTTGCCGTCCAGCTGCAGGGTGAACGCCTCGTGCTGCTTGGCGGGGATGAAGTCGTCGGGTAGCGAAAGCTCGAACTCGCCGGCCGCGCCCGGGTTGGCCAGGGTGACGCGGCAGGCTACTTCGGCCTCATTGCCGGGCAGCAGTCTGATCTCCAGCGCCGCGGACTCGAGCGTGAAGTCACTTCCGCGTTCGGGCGCGACGGCCCACAGGGGCGCGCAACACAGGCAGAGCAGGCAAAGCAGTCGCAGCATGCAACCAGCATAGAGGCGCACGCGATGCTGGCAAAAGCAAACCGGACGCCCGAGGGCGTCCGGTTGCAGGTGCATCAGGGCTACTTGCTGGTGAACAGGATCTCGAACAGCCAGGGCAGGATGCCGTTGCCGTCGTTGATCACCATCACCAGCGCCACGGTGGCCACGGCCACCATCGACATCAGCTTGATCAGAATGTTGAGCGAGGGACCCGATGTGTCCTTGAACGGGTCGCCCACGGTGTCGCCCACCACGGTCGCCTTGTGCTCCGGCGAGCCCTTCCCGTACTTCTTGTACTTCTTCTTGGGTGCCGACTCCGCGGCCGCGGGCGCCGGCGCGGTGGTGGAGACCACCAGCGGCGGCTCACTGGGCGCTTCCGCCTTCGCGGCCACCGGGGCGGGGGCTTCCGGTGCGGGGGCGGTGGGGGAGACGGCGGGGCTTTCCGGCGCAGCAGGTGTTTCTTCGGCCGCCGCTTGGCCGGCTTCTTCGCCGGCTTCTTCGCTGCTTTCTTCGCCGGCTGCTTCGCTGGTCTCTTCAGCGGCTGCTTCCGGCTTCGCCTCTTCTGCGGGCTTGGAACGCGCTGAGGTCTTGCCCTTCTTGCCCTTCTTCTTCTTGCCGTCGGGCCCGCCCTGGTCACCCTTCACGGGGGCCAGCGCCGCGTCTTCGATCTCGGGGTTGTAGATGCCTTCCTCAATGAACTTCTCGGCCAGGCCGCCCTTTTCGACCCACTTCTTGGCGTTGTCCCAGGCGCCGCCGGCGTTGGCCATCATCACGGCCATGGCGAAGCCGGCCGCGAGGCCGCCGGCCAGCAGGCCGAACACCGCGCCCGCGCCGAACAGCACGCCGGTGAGGATCGGGCCGGCGACGGCGATCAGCGACGGGACGATCATCTTGCGCAGGGCCGCGGTGGTGGAGATGTCCACGCAGCTCGCGTAATCGGGCTTGCCGGTGCCTTCCATGATGCCCGGGATCTCGCGGAACTGGCGGCGCACTTCCTCAACCATGTCTTTGGCGGCGTCGCCCACGGCCTGCATGGTCAGCGCGCCGAACACGAACACCAGCATGGCGCCGATGAACAGGCCGATGATCACCTGCGGCGACATGATGGCGAGGCTGCCGAAGCTGAAGTCGATGTCCTTGCCGGCCACGATGAACGACTGGATGGAGTCGCTGTAGCTGGCGATCAGCGCCAGCGCGGTCAGCGCTGCAGAGCCGATGGCGAAGCCCTTGCCGATCGCAGCCGTGGTGTTGCCCAGGCTGTCCAGCGCGTCGGTGCGCTCGCGCACCTCGGGCGGCAGTCCCGACATCTCGGCGTTGCCGCCGGCGTTGTCCGCGATGGGGCCGTAGGCGTCGGTGGCGAGCGTGATGCCCAGGGTGCTCAGCATGCCGACGGCCGCGAGCGCCACGGCGTACAGGCCGGACGCGGCGGAAACGAAGCCGCCGCCCAGGCCGAAAGCCAGCAGGGTAGCGACCGCGACGGTCATGATCGGGATCCAGGTGGAAAGCATGCCGACGGCCAGGCCGCCGATGATCACGGTGGCGGGGCCGGTGACGGACTGCTTGGCGACGCTCTGGGTCGGCGCGTAGTCGTAGGCTGTGAAGCGCTCGGAGCCCCAGGCGATCACCAGGCCGGCGCCCAGGCCGGTGAGGACCGCCAGCCACATGCTGAAACCCAGCACGCCGAAGGCGAACACGCAGATCGGCAGCGCGACCACACCCACGGCGATGGACGCCACGTTCACGCCCTTGTGCAGCGCTCCCAGCAGCTGGTGCAGGCTGGCGCCTTCCTGCGTCTTCACGAACTTGGTGGAAATCACCGACAGCACGATGCCGGCGGCCGCGATCACGATCGGGGCCATGGCGAAGCCGAACGGGTTCTTGTTGAGCGCGATGGCCGCGCTCCAGGACAGGGCGATGGCCGCGAGGATCGAGCCGATGTAGGACTCGTACAGGTCGGCGCCCATGCCGGCCACGTCGCCCACGTTGTCACCCACGTTGTCGGCGATGGTGGCGGGGTTGCGCGGATCGTCTTCCGGGATGCCCGCTTCGACCTTGCCCACCAGGTCGGCGCCGACGTCCGCGGCCTTGGTGAAGATGCCGCCGCCGACGCGGGCGAACAGCGCCACCAGCGAGGCGCCCAGGCCGAAGGTGATCATGGCGTTGGAGACGTCGTTCAGCGTCACCTCGCCGGCGATGTCCACCAGGCCGATCATGATCAGGAACCAGAAGGTCACGAACGCGAGGCCCAGGCCCACCACCGACAGGCCCATGACCGCGCCCGCCTTGAAGGCCACCTGCAGGCCGGCGTTCAGGCCGCCTTCCTTGCAGGCCCAGGCGGTGCGCGAGCTGGCCATGGTGGCGGTGCGCATGCCCCACCAGCCGGTCAGGAAGCTGCAGGCGCCGCCGGTGGCGAGGCCGAACAGGATGAAGAACGCCAGCCACCAGTGCGGGCTGGCCAGGTTGATCAGCGCGATGACGACCGCGGTGCCAAGCAGCACCGGCAGTACGATACGGCGCTGGCGCACCAGGTACGCCATGGCGCCTTCGCGGACGTGTTCCGCGATCTCGACCATGCGTTCGTTGCCGGGTGCTGCCTGCTTGACCTCGCCGAAGAACTTCCTGGCGGTAAGCAGGGCGAGCGCGGCCGCCGCAAAACCGAGCACGATGGAAATCACGCCGTAGGTGGCGTTCCAGCCGCCGGACCACATGTGTCCCTGCGTCCAGGCCTTGTCGTCCTTGACCCAGCCGCGCGCCTTGGAGGCCGCGATCTGCACTTCGCTGCCGGTGTCGAAGCCGACTGCCCGGGCCACGGTCTCGACCACGCCGTCCAGGCGGAAGAACTCGGCGGGGCCGCCGCTGTGGGTCAGCGCCGCGAAGGTCAGCAGCAGACCGCTCAGCAAAATGGCGAAGCTGGTCAGCAGCTTTGCCGGGGATACGGAAAAGTTTCTGCCGCGAAGGGAAACGATCATTTCTGAATCTCCTGGTGCGCTCGGTCTATCGCCTCCGGGGGCAGCAACTCGGGCCGGCCCGCGAAGTTGATTCTTACGTCGTCCAAAAACTCCAGTGCGGCGCTCTGCCCGCCGATCCGGTGGGCGTTCTCTATACCCGAGACGAACGCTTCTGCAACTGCTTCCTTATAGCGCCGGGCAAAATCTTCCCGCGCCTCCTGCAACAGGGTCGGCGGCAGCCGACGCGCCGCCATACGGACGCTGTTCAGCAGCGCCCCTTCGATCGCCATACCGTGCGGGCGAACCTGCAGGGCAGGCGTGATCACGAGCACCATGGCGTGCAGCCGGCACCAGTGGGCCAGCGCCAGGAACGCGAGCAGGTCGGGGCCGAGGCTGAACAGCTCGCGCATCTGCGCGCGCTCCAGCGGGTGGAAGGCTTCGCCCAGCTCGCCCTGTTCGGCGGTCGATAGCGCCTCAAAACCCGGGTCCAGCAGGCGGTTGCGGTCGGACTCATCCAGCGAGTAGTAGTCGTCGGCCAGGTCGAACAGGTTGAGTTGCAGACCGACGTTTTCCAGGAAGTCGTCCAGCAGAGCCTGGTCGGCGGGGCTGAGCCCGGCGTGCAGCTTCAGCGCTACGCCCGTGATCTCGGCCCAGGCGGGATCGGCTTCCCGCAGCTTCTCGCGCTGGGCGGCCAGAATCGCGGACGGGTAGCCGATCGAGCGGTTGAGCACGAAATTCCATTCGTCGAGGCGCAGGGTGGCGTCGCCGGGCAGCCGCTGCTGGCCTTCGTGCAGGGTTTTCAGGCCGCGGACGACCCACTCTTCGCGGCGCTCGCGCTCGGGGAACTGGGTCGAGATGTTGTAGGCCTGGTTCCAGGCCAGGTAGCTGTAGACGGCGGGGTTGCGGGGCTGCAGCTCACGGATCAGCTGGTAGGTGGCCAGGGTTTCGTACAGGTCGCCGCGCCGGTAGGCGTCGCCGGCGCGCAGCCACAGCGCGGTGGTGGCGTAGCCGCGGGTGGCGCCCAGCACTCGGATGCCGGTGGCGCGGGCGATCTCGCCGGCGTCGGCCTGCACGGCGCGCTCGGGGGTCGGCAGCAGCAGGCTGGTCAGCAGTGCGGCGGCAATCACGAGCAGGTAGGGCGCAAAGCGGCGCATGGTGGCGGACGTTAGCAGAAACCCCGGGCCGTTGGAGAGAAAACGGCGAGACTGCCTGTTGTGCTTTGGATGAAGTGGAAGTACCTTTCCCGCCGCGCCAAGGCGCTGACAACTATGGGCCGGTAGCTCAGTTGGTAGAGCATCTGAATGGCATTCAGAAGGTCAGGGGTTCGACTCCCCTCCGGTCCACCATACTTCGCGGCCCTCTTTCCGCTCGCGCGGAAAGAGGGCCGCTACGTATGGCAGGCCATCGCAAGATGAAGCCCCCAGCCTCGTGGGCCGCGAAGTATGGTGTCCTCCGTAGCCTTGGCGAAGGAGGACTGGCCGACAATGTGGTACGTCTACATCATTCGCAGCACTTCCCACCCCGACCGCATCTACTTTGGCATCACGGATGACATCCAGCGCCGCCTGAAAGAACACAACAGCGGAAACTCGAAGCACACATCCAAGTGGATGCCATGGGAGTATGTGGTCGTGTTGCGGTTCGCGGATGAACGCAGAGCACGAGATTTCGAGAAGTATCTGAAGACGGGTTCCGGAAACGCGTTCGCCAAGCGGCACTTTTTGTAACAGGCGCCGCTCCCACGGAAAAAGGGCCGCGAAGTATGGTGTCCTCCATCCGCGCCAGCGCAGCGCGTTGGCAAGCGGACGTTGCGGCGGTCTCGTTTCGATGCCAAGCTGACCGGCCGGACTGCGGGGCGCGGCCATGGGTGAGATTCGAATCCGCAAGTACGACCACCTGCGCGATGCCCGCCGTTTTGCGGCGCTGAACTACCGCACTTTCCGCGATTCCATCCCGACCGAAGAGCTCGTCGATGAAGATGACTTCAAGCGTCATCACCAGTGGCTGCTGAGCCACTTCGCGCCGCACGACCCGCAGAGAAACACGGTGCTGGTGGCCGAGATCGAGGGCAAGTACGCAGGCCATTGCTGGGTCGGACGGCAGACCGACTTCTTCACCCAGCGCGTGGACCCGTGGATTTTCGACCTGTCGGTCGCGCCCGAGTTCCGGCGCCGCGGCGTCGCCACCGCGCTGCACAGGGCGGTGCTGGAATTGCTGCGCGCCCAGGGCCAGCAGCTTGTCGGCCTGCAGGTGATGGCGCACAACATCGGCGCCGCGAAGCTGTACGAGAAGCTGGGTTATCGGCCGCGAGCGATCAGCCTGAAGAAGAAGCTGTAGTTCAGGAGGCAGGAGGCTGGATGCAGGATGCAGGAAAAGCTGACGCGCTCCAAATCTTTCCTCAGCTCTGCTTCTGCAACCTGCCAACTGCGTCCCGCTTCTTGCCTCCTGCCTCCTGCTTCCTGCTTCCTGCCTCCTGCCTCCTGCGAACTGCCTCCTGCCTCCTGCTTCCTGCCTCCTGCGAACTGCCTCCTGCGAACTGCCTCCTGCCTCCTGCCTCCTGCTTCCTGCTTCCTGCCTCCTGCGAACTGCCTCCTGACCGACAACCCTTGCCTTCCACTCGTGATCCCAATACCATTACCGCGGGTACTTTGCGCCAGAGAGTTAAATGAACCTCCCCGTTCCCGCGCACATCGCGATCATCATGGACGGCAACGGCCGCTGGGCCGAGGCCCGCGGCATGCGTCGCGTGAAGGGGCACCAGGCCGGCATCGACAGCGTGCGCGCGATCAGCGAAGAGTGCGCGCGGCTGGGCGTGGGACAGCTAACGCTGTACGCGTTCTCGGAAGAAAACTGGAAGCGTCCGCGCCTCGAGATCGAGTTCCTGATGCGCATGCTGAAGCGCTTCCTGGTCAAGGAACGCGACACGCTGATGCGCAACAACATGCGCTTTTCCGCGATCGGCCGCCTGGAGCGACTGCCCAAGGACGTGCGCAAGGAACTCGAGAAAACCACCGAGCTGACCGGCCGCAACACCGGCACGCTGCTGTGCCTGGCGCTGAGCTACGGCGGGCGCGCTGAGCTGGCCGACGCCATGCGCAAGCTGGCCCTGAAGGTCGAGCGCGGAGAGCTGAAGGCCGAGCAGATCGACGAAGCGGCCATCACCGCGCACCTGTACCAGCCCGACATGCCGGAGCCCGACCTGGTGATCCGCACGGCGGGCGAGATGCGGCTCAGCAACTTCCTGCTGTGGCAGATCAGCTACGCCGAGCTGTACGTCACCGACACCCTGTGGCCCAACTTCCGCGAAGAGCACCTGCACGCGGCCCTGCGCGACTTCGGCGGGCGCGAACGCCGCTTCGGCGGGCTGAAGAAGCGCGCGGAATCCCAGTCCGCGGCCGGTTAGCGACTTGCAAGGCATTGCGGTTCGCGGCACCGTAGGGGGACTTCCGTCGGGGTCAGCCATGCTCAATCACGTTCTGTTGCCGACGTCGCACTGCGTCACCTACCCGGCCATGCAGGCGCGGCTGAACAAGCTGCTGGCCGAGCGAGCATTCAAGGGCTCGGACCGCGCGGCCATCGACGCCCAGATCTGGGACCTGTACGGCGAGACCTGGGCCGTGATGTACACCGACCTGGCGGGCTTTTCGCGCCACGTGGCCAGCTTCGGCGTCACGCACTTCCTGCAGGTGATCTTCGAGTCGTTCCGCATCTACATCCCGATCATCGAGGCCCACAGCGGCTTGCTGCTGAAGGTCGAAGGCGACAGCATGATGGTGCTGTTCCGCAGGCCGGAGCTGGCGCTCAAGTGCGCGATCGCGATGCAGCAGGCCAGCCACGCCTACAACGGCGACCGCGACGACGCCGAGAAGCTGCTGCTGAGCATCGGCCTGGCTTACGGGAAGGTATTGAAGTTCGGCGACCAGGACGTCTACGGCAGCGAAGTGAACGTGGCCTGCAAGCTGGGCGAAGACCTGGGCCGGCACTGGAGCATCCAGTGCTCGGACGGCTTCCACGCCGCGGTCAAGGGCGACGCCGGCCTGAAGCTGGTGAAGGCGCAGGCCACGCCGCTGGGCACGCCGCAGGCCTGGGAGCTCGAGTACGAGCCTGGGTAAACGAAAAGACGCCCGGCGCAAAGGCCGGGCGTCCGAGGTTTCGCCTGCTTACTTCTCTTCGCTGTCGTCGAGCACGTCGATGCGCTCGATCACGATCACCTTGTGGGGCCAGCCCTCGTAGCTCCTGATGGTGCCCACGATGCCGACCTTGCTGCCGCTCAGCTTGCCGAGGTCGCCCTTGTCCCAGCGCAGGTCGTAGAGCACCTTGCCGTTCTCGTCGAACAGGCGGTGGCTGGCGGGGGTCCTGGCGGTCTTGCCGGTGCTGCCCACGGTGCCGGTCACCAGGTATTCGACCGGGCCCTTGGGCTGCTCGGCTTCCTTGGGCTTCTCGGTGGCTTCCTTGTGGATGCGCTCGATCTCGGCCTTGCGCCTGGCTTCTTCCTCGGCGAGGCGCTTGATCTCGGCGTCGATCAGCTTCACGGTCAGGTCGATCTTCTCGATGTACAGGCCGGCTTTGTCGCTGATGTTCTTGTCCAGCGCGAACTCAACGAACTGCTCGAACATCTTGCGGATCTCGGTCAGCTTCACTTCGGCGGCGGGCTTCTTCAGCTCGTCGTCGAGCAGCTTCTCGAGCTCGCGGAAGGTCTTGCGCTCGTCCTCCAGCTCTTCCTTGGTGGGTTCGCGCCTGGGCTCTTCCTTGGGCTTTTCGGCCACGGGCTTGTCTTCGGCCTTGGGGATCAGGCTGCCATCCGGGTTGGCCGGCGCGGCTTCCTTGGGCGTTTCCTTTACGATCTCGGCGGTCTTGCCGGCCTCGATATCCTTCACCTTCGCGATCAGCTCCAGTGACACGGCGCCGTGGGCGTTGGCCGGCGGCACCACGCGGACGTAGCCGTTCTCGCTCATCGGCTTGCCGGTTTCGCCGTTGATCACGGCCGTGAGCAGCTGGTCCTTCTCGGCCTGGCCGACCGGGAAGAACTTGGTGTCCGGGCTGACGCGCAGGTTGACCTTGTCGCCGCTGACCACCCAGTCTTTGCCGTCGGCGCCGGGCTTGACGAAGTCGGACGAGATCCAGCAGGGGGCGGAAGCGGGCAGCTGCACGGTGGCCCAGCCGTCCTTGACGCCGACCACGGTGAGCTCGTCGCCGTCGTTCATCACGCAGATCGGCGGATGGGCCAGGCTGGCGCCGGAGCGCAGACGGACCGACTCGCCGGTTACCTTGGCGACGTAGGGCGTGAAGGAGTCCTGGGCCAGCAGCGGCATGGCACAGGCCGCAACCAGCAGCAGGCAGAAGATTCGAAGCGCGTTCATGTCGACCTCCGGCTTTGACGGGCGTTAGGCGATACAGACGCCTGCCGATGCACCGCAACGGCGCAGGCGTCCTCGGGCCCTATCGGTTGACGAGGGCGGCGGCCTTCAGGAATTTCCGGATATCGCCGCAAATGCAGAACGGGCCGGGAGAACCCGGCCCGTTCGCGATGACTGCGGATGCCTACTTCGCGGCGCCCTTGGCGGCCGCCTGGGACAGGCCGAAGATCGGCAGGTAGATGCCGAGGATCACCACCAGCACCACGGCGCCCAGGCCGACGATCAGCGCGGGCTCGATCATGGAAGTGATGGCCTGCACCTGGGACGACACTTCGTCTTCGTAGTACTCGGTCACGTCGCTGAGCATGTCGGGCAGCGCACCGGAGTCTTCACCGACCTTCACCATCTTGGTCATCAGGCCGGGGAAGATGCCGGATTCGCTGATTGCCTGGAACAGGCTGTAGCCCTGGATCAGTTTCTGGCGGGCGTCGATCACCGCCTGCTCGAGCACGATGTTGCCCAGGGTCTTGCTGGTGATTTCCAGCGACTGGTCGAGGGTGATGCCGTTCTTGACCAGGGTGGAGAGCGTCATGGTGAAGCGCGACACGCCGGACTTCAGCACCAGCGGGCCGAACAGCGGGGTCTTGAGGATGAAACGGTCCCAGTTCGCGGCGCCCTGGGGTGTGCGGCGCCAGAAGATGAAGGCCGCGACCGCGCCGCCCAGCGCCGGCAGGGTGATCCACCAGTAGTGCACGATGGCGTCCGAGACCGCGATCAGAACCTTGGTCAGGAACGGCAGGTCGGCGCCGAACTGCTCGAACAGCTTGGAGAACTGCGGCACCAGGAAGGTGAAGATGCCCGTCACGATCAGCACGAAGAAGCCGCCCACGAACTTGGGGTAGGCGGTGGCCGACTTGATCTGGCTCTGCAGCTTGTGGCGGCGCTTGAAGAACTGGCCCAGCTGCTCGAGGATGGTGTCTAGCGAGCCGGACACCTCACCCGCCTCCACCATGCTGCACATCAGGGCGTTGAACACGTTGGGGTGCTTCTTGAAACCGTCCGACAGCTTGGCGCCCGCCTCCACGTCCGTCATCACGGACTGCAGCGCCGCCTTGAACACCGGGTTCTCGGTTTCATTGGCGATGGTTTCCAGCGAGTCCAGCAGCGACAGGCCGGCGCGCAGCATGGTCGACATCTGGCGGCAGAAGGCCGCCATGTCCGACACCTTCACCTTCTTGGCGAAGATGCTGCCCTGCGACTTGGCGACGGCCTGGGCTTCCGTGGGCGCGGCCATGGGGCCGGACGGGCCCGCGCCGCCTTCCGACTTTACGCCGATGACGGTCAGCCCGGAACGGCGCAACTCCGCGACGAGGTCGCCGACGGAAGGCGCGTCTTTCACCTGGCTGATGGTTCGCCCGGACGCATCACGGGCCGTGACAGTGTAGAGCGGCATAAGGCTGCCTCAGAAGGAAACAGAATTAGCTTGAAGTATAGCTGTTTTCCCGGCAGCGAACAGCCGAAATCGCCTGCTAGGCCGGGCGCATCGCGGCGGCCGCACCGCCGCCTGCCTCGGCGGTCCCGCCTCCGCCGCGGCGGCCGCCCTGCTGCAGCATGCGCTTCATCTGGTCCATGTTGGTGGAGCGGTTGAGCGCGATTTCGCGGCTGATCTCGCCGTGGGTGTACAGGTTGAACAGCCACTGGTTCATGGTGATCATGCCCTCGCGGCTGCCGGTCTCGAGGATGGTGTAAATCTGGTGCACCTCGTTCTCGCGCACCAGGTTACGGGCCGCGGCGTTGATCTTCAGGATTTCCATGGCCAGCACGCGCCCGCCCTTGACGCGCGGGAGCAACTGCTGCGCCACCACGCCCAGCAGCACGAACGAAAGCTGCACGCGCGCCTGCTGCTGCTGGTTGGTGGGGAACACGTCCACGATGCGGTTGATGGTCTGCACCGCGTCGGTGGTGTGCAGGGTGGCGAACACCAGGTGGCCGGTCTCGGCCATGGTCATGGCGGCCTCGATGGTCTCCAGGTCGCGCATTTCGCCGATCAGGATCACGTCCGGGTCCTGGCGCAGGATGTGGCGCAGGGCCGGCGCGAAGCCCAGCGTGTCGTCGCCGATCTGGCGCTGGTTGATGATGCTGCGCTCGTGCCGGTAGAGGTACTCGATCGGGTCCTCGACCGTGATGATGTGGCAGCTGTCGTTCTGGTTGATGTACTGGATCATCGCCGCCAGCGTGGTCGACTTGCCCGAGCCGGTGGGGCCGGTCACCAGCAGCAGGCCCTTGTCGGCCATGGCGAACTGCTTGGTGATCTGGGGCAGGCCCAGCTCGTCGATGGTCGGGATGGTGGAGCGGATCACGCGGATGGCCAACCCGATGCTGCCGCGCTGCCAGTACACGTTGAGGCGGTAACGCCCCGCGCCGCGGCGCCCGAATGACAGGTCCAGCTCGCGCTCGGCATCGAGCACGGCCATCTGCTTCTCGTCCAGCAGCTCCATGGCGAGGCTGCGGGTGTCGGCCGGCATCAGGGGCTTGAAGCCCTCGATGGCGCGAAGCTGGCCGTCGATGCGCAGTACGGGCGGAACGCCGACGGTCAAGTGAAGGTCGGACACCTCGGCACGGCGGGTGAAAACCAGCAGGTCATCGAGTCTTACTGCGCTTTGGCCGGACATTTTGCCCCTTCGGGACAGGTTTCAGGTTCCAGGTATCAGGTTTCAGGGAGTCCCCTGTAACCCGAAACCAGGCGCCGGAACCCGCCTAATCCTCGTAGAACAGGCTGACGGCTTCTTCCACCGTGGTCAACCCGTCCAGCAGCTTCATGAAACAGCTCTGGCGCAACGTGCGCTGACCGTTGCGCTGGCACTCTTCTTCCAGTTCGTTCTCGGGGCGCTGGGCGATGATCATTTCGCGCAGCTTGGGCGTCATGGTCATGTACTCGTGCACAGCCAGTCGGCCCTTGTAGCCCGAGTTGTTGCAGAACGTGCAGCCCTTGCCGCGCCACAGGTCGATCTCGACGCTGGGCTGGCGGAAGCTCTGGGCAAGCTGGTTCTGCAGCGCCTCGCTGGGCGTGTACTGCTCTTTGCACTTCGGGCAGATCATGCGGATCAGGCGCTGCGAGATCGCGCAGATCAGCGCACTGGTGATCATGTAGCGCGCCAGGCCCATGTCCGCCATACGAGTGACGGTGGCCACGGCCGTGTTGGTGTGGATGGTGCTGAACACCAGGTGGCCGGTGAGTGCCGCGCGCACCGCGATTTCCAGGGTTTCCTGGTCGCGCATCTCACCGATCATCACGACGTCCGGGTCCTGACGCAGGATGCTTCGCAGGGCGGCGGCGAAGGTCATGCCGATGTTGGCGCGCACCTGCACCTGGTTGACGCCGGGCAGCTGGTACTCGACCGGGTCTTCGACCGTGACGATGTTGATCTCGGGCGAGTAGATGTGTTTCAGGAACGAATACAGGGTGGTGGTCTTGCCCGAGCCGGTGGGCCCGGTCAGCACGATCACGCCGTGCGGCGTCTGCAGCACGCGCTTCATTTCCTTGAGCGTCATGGGGTCGAAGCCGAGGCTGTCGATGTCCATGGACGTCGCGGACTTGTCCAGGATTCGCATCACGACCTTCTCGCCGTGCACCACCGGCAGGGTCGAGACGCGCATGTCCACCACGCGGTCGCCGAGTTTCAGCTTGCAGCGACCGTCCTGGGGCAGGCGGCGCTCGGCGATGTCGAGGCCGCTGATGATCTTGATGCGGCTGACCACCGCGTTCATCAGGCGCTTGGGCGGCGCGGTCACCTCGCGCAGCGCGCCGTCGATGCGGAAGCGCACGGCCACTTCGCGCTCGAAGGGCTCGAAGTGGATGTCCGATGCGCGCTGCTTGACGGCCTCCATGAGCGTGGCGTTGACGTACTTGACCACCGGGGCGTTGGAAGCGGCGTCGATCGCGTCGTTGTCGAGCCCGAGGTCGTCGTCCATGTCCTCGACCAGCTCGGCGTCGACGCTTTTCAGGTCTTCGCCCATCTGGTCGAGGCTGTACTGCTGCGCGTAGTGCTTGTCGATGGCGTCGGCGATCGCGATGCGCGAGCCGATGTAGACCTTCACGCTCTTGCCGGTCAGCGACTTGATGGTGTCGATGGCGATCACGTCGGCCGGGTTGGCCATCGCGACGTGCAGGGTCTCCTTGTCGTCCTCGAGCCTGAAGGCGATCAGGTTGAAGCGCCTTGCCTGGCGCTCCTGGATCAGCAGGACGGCGTCGCTCTCGATCTTGAGGTTTTCGTCGTTGAGGTTGACCGATTCCACGCCGAGGTTGACGGCGAGGTACTTGATCAGCTCGTTTTCCTCGACCAGGTTGGTGTCCACCAGCACGCGACCCAGCTGTTTGCCGGTCTGGCGGTGGATCTTGAGCGCATGCTCAAGCTGGTCCTGGTCGATGACGTTGGCTTCGAGCAGCAGCTCGCCGAGGCGCTTGCGCTTTCCCCCGGCAGGGGATTGTGCGCGCGAAGGCAGTGGACGTGCGCCCACCGCGGGAGGGCGCTTGGACAGCGCGGGGTTGCCCGCGCCCGACGCGGCGCCGTTGGCCGCGGGGTCACCGGGTGTGGAAGTCTGGCCGGCGACCGCCACGCTGCGCACGTAGCGGACGCCGGAGGTGGGCTTGCGCGACTGGCCCGTATTCGCCGGATTCTGGGGCGTTCCCGCCATTCAAATACACTCCTCGCGATCCACGGCCCCGGGGCCGCGTGGCTGCCCGCCTTTTACCGCTTGTTATTCGCCTGCTTCAGCCGGCTTGGCCGCAGCGGCCTCGTCCAGCTGCTTCTGCATGTCGACCGGGATGTCCAGTTTGCACTGCGTCTTCGCGCGCTCCAGGACGGACCTGGCCTTGTCCCACTCCTGGCGCGCCAGGTGACAGCGCGCCTGCCGCAGCAGGTAATTGCCGAGCTGCTTCATGTCCACCTCGGCCGCGATCCCGCTGGCGCGCTTGGAGTCCGGCTTGGACACCAGGTCCACCGCGATGTCGGCATGGATCAGCGCCGACTCGTAGTCGTGCAGCGCCATGTAGCCGGCCGCGATGTTGTAGTGCGCGGTGGGATTGAACTGGTCGTCCTTGATCGACTTCTTCAGCGCGTCAATGGCCTCGTCCACCAGCCCGGCGCGCAGGTAAGCCGCACCGAGGTGCAGGTTGTAGAGCGCGATCGAGGCGGTGATGTTGCTGCCATCCTCGGCAGCCGGGTTGTCGCCGCCGATCAGGTCGCGCGAATCCTCGGCGGCCTGCACCGCGAGTTCGTAGTGCTCGATGGCCTCGGGCACCATGTTGAGGTTGTCGTAGATCAGCCCGATGTTGAAATGGCCCTGCGCGAAGCGCGGCTCATCGACCAGCACTTCCGACCAGGCGCGGATCGCCTCGAAGTACTTGGCGTCGTCCTGCAGTTGCAGGGCTTCGTAGTACTTGTCCGCCGGGATGCTGAATTCTTCAGCTCCCTGCTTGATCGACTTGCCGCTCGCGCAAGCTGCCAGTACGAACATCGCAAGAAGGCCCGCAGCCATTCCAAGTTTCTTTGTCGTGTTCACCACGCCCCCCGGTTCCGTGCTCATTCTACGTGCTTTCGCAATACGAGGTTAGGTACAGGATACAGAATCAACAAGATAGTCCGCTGAATTCCCCCCGGTCAACTGCACCGCTGACCGGCTCGAGCGGGATCTCCTATGCCGTCTTGCGCCGGCGGATCGCCGCCAGCCCTACCAGCAGCACCGCCAGCAGCAGCGGCCAGGCCGGCCCGCCCCGCGTGGCGAGGTTGCAGCTGTCGTCATCATCGTCCTCATCCAGCGGGTCGTCAGGCAGCTGCTCGGCCAGCGTAATGATGCCGCCGGTCACTCCCGTGCCGCTGATGCCGCCGTTTACGCCTGCCGGCAGGATCGACGTCGTGCAGGTCGGGTTCGGCGTGGGAACCGCGCCGCCGCTGAAGCTGATCGCCACCGCGAAGTCGCCCGTGCCGCCCGCCGCCACCACGCTGCTCAGACCGCTGAAGCTGAGCGTGATGGTGTTGCCCGGCGCGCTCCAGCCCGCGCCGCCGTTCGTGATGGTCTGCAGCGGCGTGCCCACACCCACCCGGTACAGCGACGCCGAGGTCACCGCGCCGACCGCCGCCGTGCCGTTGGTGGCGATCGTCACCGTCGCGCTGGTGACCGTGAACGCCGTGCCGCCGCCCGTTTCCGTGATGCGGAACACCAGGCCGGTACGCGTGCTGCCCGGCGTCGCGGTCTGGCTGCCGGGGTTGCTCGGCGAAGTCGACATCGAGCCCGCGGCCGGCGGCGCGTCATTGTCCGCTATGTTCATGGTGGCCGAGCTGGGCGTGCCGACCGTGTAGCCGGCGCCGGACTGCACGGTGAGGATCGCGGTTTCGGTGCCTTCCACCAGCGCGTCGTCGACCGGCGTCAGCGTGACCGTGATGCTGTTGGTGCCGCTGGCGATCACGATCGTGCCGTTCGGCGCCGTGTAGTTCAGCGTCCCGCCGCTGGTCAGGTTGTAGTCGCCGGTGGTGGCGGCGGTACCGCTCATCTGGAAGTTGATGGTGGTGTCGGACGGAACGTTCTGCGAGGCGGTGAAGGTGTAGGTGCCGGCGGCCGGGCCGGTCTCGCCGGGCGTGCCGCTGGCCGCCACGCTGACGCTGATCGAGTCGTTGTCGGCAATGGTCAGTGTCGCATTGGACGGCGTGCCGACGGTGTAGCCGGTGCCCGCGGTGGCCGTGAGGATCGCCGTCTCGGCGTTCTCGGCGTCGCCGTCGTCTACGGGCGTCAGGGTGATGGTCGCGGTGCCGGCCGCGGGAACCACGATGGTGCCGTTGGGGCCGGTGGTGTAGGTAAGCGTCTGGGCGCTGGAGAGGTTGTAGTCGGTGCCGCTGGCGACCGCGGCCGTGCCGCTCATCTGGAAGTTGACGGTCAGGTTGGCGCCCGGCGCCGGTGTGCAGGTGACGGTGTAGGTGCCGGTGACTGTGCCCTGCTCGTCGGGGCTGCCGGCGGAGGTGACGGTGACCTCGGGCGCATCGACGACGATCTGCAGATCAAAGGTTACGTTGGTGTTTGCGCCGCCATCGGACACGGTGACCGTGAAGTTCCAGGTCCCCACGTCGGCGATGGTCAGGGCTCCTGATGCGACCGCAGTCAGCACGAGCGTACCTGCAATCGGGCCGTTGTTGGTGACCGTGAATGTGCCGCTGGCGGGATTGCCGACGTCGGCGGCGACATTGGTGACTGTCAGTGTCTGGCCCGTGTTGCCATCGGTGACGTTGCACAGTGCGAGCGTAGGCGTGGTAGCGAGTGCCTGGCTGGCCGGGGCGAAGGGATTGCTGCTGACGGCATGAGCGCCCTGTGCGCCCTGGGGGGCCACGTCGGAGATGATGATCCGGATCACGGCCTGCACCACGTTGGGCGTGCCTTCGTCATCCTGGAAGTTGATGGTGAAGTCGTAGTTGCCGGGCGCGTTGCCGGCGTCCACGGTGCCGGTCCAGGAGATGGTGAGCGTCGCGCCGGCGGCCCCGGACTGGGGGGCTGTGGGCGCCGTCACGCCGGTCGGCGTGCCGGGGTTGGGCGTCACGGAGTTGAGAGTGAGGGTCTGGCTGCCGCCCGGGTTGTCCGCGTCGGCCAGGTCGATGTCGGCGTTGGCGAGCGTACCGCCGGGGGCGATGGTCAGCTCGAAGTCGATGCCGCCCGTGCCGCTGGCCGAGAACGCGGAGGTGCCGGAAGGCGCTGCCGTCGGCGCAACCGCCGCAAGCGCCGAGCTGCATGCAATCAGGCCTATGACAAGTGCAGCAAACTGAATGCGCATGATATCCCCCCGCATCAGGTGATTGTGACGAAGCGCCCCGCGGCCTTTCCGCGAGTCGGTCCAATACTCGATTCAGATCCAGATTTATCGTAGAGCAGCCAAAGCCTATCGCCGCCTGTGAATATTCGCAAGCTCTTGCTTTGAAGCACTTTCGAACCAGCACCCGGTGTTGCTTCCGCAACACGACGGAGCCTGCCACGGGTCTGTCAGTGCAGCGCTGTTGCGCCCGTTGCCGTCATAAAATCCATTGAGTGACTTATAGCATTCTGCAGCTCGGTGTTTACTGCTGGGCGTGGTGGGAGGTTGCCGCGGATTCTGGGGTGGGCCCGACCAACCTGTCGGTTCGGCCAGGCGCTGCCATGCCGAAACTGTCGCGCAAAAAACGACGCGACCGCCGACGGGGTTGTCGGCGCCACCCAACCAACGGCCATCACTACGCCGCGCGTTTCTGTCGGCCCATGCCCGGGTGCAGCCTGGCGATGATGCGCGTCAGCAAGCTGGAGGCCTGCAGGCCCACACGCATCAGCGTCACCACCGGGTCGGCGCCCCGGCGCGGGCGCTTCTGCGCGGGGAGGTCCGATGGCTCCGGGCGGTGCGTCAGGATCTGCGCAGCTTCTTCGCGCCAGGCCTCCGGCACCTGTTGCAGGGCCGCGTCCGTGGTGCGCACCACCTGGTGGACCAGCCGGGCCGCGTCGGCCAGCATGCGGGTGGCTTCGGCTTCGCTGAGTGCGGCGGCCTCGGCCAGCAGCGTGCGGGCCTGCGCAAGCTGGGCTTTCGCCTGGGCCAGCGGCTGCGGAGTCTCGGCGACGGGGCTGTCGTGGTCGCCTGCCTCCGAGCCGGCAGGGGGGATGCCTTCCGCCCTGCGCGCCTCCTTCATGCGCTGCTTCATGGCCTTCAGGCGGGCTTTGCGTTGTGCACGGTTCATCGTTCTCTCCTTCGTCAGGTAGACGGGAGAGATGTTAGCGGTGCCCGCGACACTTTCCGGGCGAGTTGGAGGACTCTGCGGCGCAAAAACAGAAACGCCCGCGACCGGGGCCGCGGGCGTCAGGGATCAAGCGGGTTCAGACCGAAACCACCGGCAGGCGGTCGCTGCTGCCGATGCGCCAGCGCCGCTTGAGCGCGAGCTCAACCCTGTCGCAAAGCTCGCTGAGCCTGAAGTTGCCCTCGAACACGTGGAACACGCCGAGGGTCTTGAACTGCTCACGCTCCCAGTCGCTGACGTCGCGCACGACCAGGATTACCGGCGCGTCGGCTTCGGCCATCAGGTCCGCAAGCCCGTAAATGCCCGCGGCGCCGAAGCGTTCGAAGTCGGCGATCACAATGTGGGGGCGCTTTCTGCGCGCGAAATCCAGGGCTTCGTGGGCATGCTCGAAGCGTTCCAGCCTTACCTGCAGCCTCTCAGCCAGCGGCTGGGCCACCAGGGTGGCCTGCTTCTCACTGGCCAGGATCAGCCCCAGTCTCAAGTGAACGTAGGAACCTTTCAAACCCAGCACCTCTCAAGCCCCGAAGAAGTGCAACACGCTAGGAAGCCGGGCCTGATGTGACAATAAAAATCACCATGACTGGGCGGTCAATTTGAGAGCCACAAAGCCCGTGATTTCGGGCTTCAGCCGCAGTGGTTGCCTTCCAGCAGCGCAGGGTCCAGCCCGGCCGGCACGTGCAGGCGCGCGAGGCCGCCTTCGCTGGTTTCACGATAACGCTCCTGCAGGTCTTCGCCCGTAGCCTTCATCGTTTTCACGACCGTGTCGAAGGGGATCTCATGTTCGCCGTCGCTGAGCAGGGCATAGTCGGCGCAGTCCACGGCGCGCATGGCGCCCACGGCGTTGCGCTCGATGCACGGGATCTGCACCAGCCCGGCCACCGGGTCGCAGGTCAGGCCCAGGTGGTGCTCGATGCCCATCTCGGCCGCGTATTCGATCTGCGCCGCGCTGCCGCCCATCAACTGCGCCGCCGCCGCCGCCGCCATGCTGCAGGCCGTGCCCACTTCGCCCTGGCAGCCGACCGCCGCGCCGCTGATGCTGGCGTTGGTCTTGACCAGGTTGCCGACCAGACCGGCCGTGGCCATGGCGCGCAGGATTTTGCGGTCGTCCAGGCTCAGCACTTCCTTTAAGTAACGCAGCACCGCGGGCAGCACGCCGCAGGCGCCGCAGGTGGGCGCGGTGACGACCGTACCGCCGCCGGCGTTCTCTTCGCTCACGGCCAGCGCGTAGGCGGTCAGCAGTCCGGTGCGCTGCAGGGGACCGGGGCGGCCCTTGGCCTGCTCGAAGTGGCGGTGCGCCTTGCGGCGCAGCTTCAGGCTGCCGGGCAGGACGCCGTGGGCCTCAAGGCCGCGCTCGATGGCCTCCTGCATCTTCTTCCAGCATTCGGCCAGGTGGTCCCAGATGCCGGGGCCTTCGCTTTCCTCCACCAGCTTCCAGAGCGGCATGTTGGTCTCGCGCGCCCAGAGCAGGAACTCTTTCATGCTGCGGCGCACGTACAGGTCCGGTGGGGGAGCGCTGCCTTCTTCCTGCAGGGCGCCGCCGCCGACGCTGTAGACCTGCCACTCGGCCACGCGCGTGCCCGCGCTGTCGAAGGCTTCCCACAACATGCCGTTGGGGTGGAGCGGCAGGCGCTCACGCGGCTTCCAGTCGATCTTGAAGTCACGGCCGGCGAACACCTGCTGGATGGCGACGTCTGTCAGGTGGCCCTTGCCGGTGGCGGCCAGGCTGGCGTACAGGCCGACGCGCCAGGAGGCGGCGTCAGGCGTGCGCTGCAGGAACATCTCGGCGGCGCGCTTGGGGCCCATGGTGTGGCTGGCGGAGGGGCCTGCGCCGATGCGGTAGAGCTCGCGAAGTGATTCCATGGATGCAACTCCGGGCGGGTTGCACATGCAACCCCGCCCGGGATCGAAACAGTACGTTTGCGCGCCCCGCCGTCTATGGGGCGGCTACTTGGCGGCGGTCACCAGCACCTGTGCCGGGGCGATCTGCGTGCCGGCCGGCATGTTGGCGTTGGCGCCGTTGTGACCGACCATCGAGGTGAGGATCATGGCGTTCTTGCCCTCGATCTTCACCTTCATGCTGCCCATCTTGAAGACGCACTTGCCCTTGAAGCAGTTGCTGACCACGCCGCCGCCCGCCGTGCCGGCTTCGTCCCCGGAGCTCATGGGCACTTCGGAGTTCATGACGGCCGCGGGCATGCCGGACACTTTCGTCTTTGTGCTGCCCTTGGTGAGCTGCATCGACATAGCCATGTTGGGGTAGGGGATCGGCACCGGCCCGCCGGGGCTGGGCGTCTTGCACACGTCCGGCGCGCCCAGTGCCTGGCCGCCCTGCTTGGTCACGATTGGGAACATGGCTGCCTCCTAGCCCAGGTGGATCTGGTTGCCGTCCACGCGCACATCCTTGCGGGCGCGAATCGCCTGGCGCTCGGCGCGCTGGTAGTTCATGCCGTCCACCATCGTACGGGCACGGCCGGCGCGCAGCTGCGAGAGTTCTTTGACCCAGCGGAATGCGTTGACGAACTTCTCCGAGACGGTCTTCGCGATCAGCTCCAGCTTGCCGGCCCGCACGCGAACACTGGGGGCCTGCAGCTCGATCTCTTCGCCGGCCGTGAACTCGACCTTGCCGCGCGGCGCATGGAACTGCACGCCGGCGGGAAAGGCCAGGCGCATGTCGCCCTGGGTCTGCAGTACGCCGATCACGTAGTGGCCGTCGTCCTGGCCGATGGCCAGCACGATGTCGCCGACGCGCGGCAGGTAGGGCATGGCCAGGGCGTTCAGTGCCTTGACGGTTTCGCCCTCGACCTGCAGTTCCAGCTCAGCGCCGGTTGCGGCTGTCACGAGAGCGGGTCCGAGTCGTGTGTTGGCGTCGGTTTTCAGCATGGGGTCTCCTTACTTCTTGCCGGCCTGGAACTTTTCTGCCTCGAGCAGTTCCACATCGGTTCGTTTCAGCTGCTTCTGGTTTGCGCCCTTGAAGTTTGCGCCTTCTTCAATGCTGCCGTGAAGGTTGGCGCCGAGCAGGTCCGCGCCCGAGAAGTCAGCGAGCTCGAGCCGCGCGTGCGTCAGCAGCGCGTAGTGCAGCCGGGCGTCCTGGAAGCGCGCCTTGCGGGCGTCGGCGCCGTCGAAGATGGTTTCGCGCAAATCGCAGTTGTCGAAGTTCGCGCCCTGCAGCTTCGCGCCGGCGAACGCCGCCATGTGAAGCATGGCGCCGGCGCAGACCGCCTCTGACAGATCGGCCCCGCTGAAGTCGGCGGCCATCGCCCCGGCGCCCGCCAACCGGGCCTTGGACAGCTTTGCCCGTGTGAAGGCGGACTGGGTCAGCTCGCAGCCGGAAAGATCGGCGCCGGACAGGTCGGCGTCGGCGAAGTCGCACATCACGAAGCGCGTGCCCGCCAGGTTCAGGCCCTGCAGGTTGCCGCGCAGGAACTCGGTTTTCTCGAAGCCCGCGCCCGCGATCCGCACATCTTTGAAGTCAATGTCGAGGAAGCTGACGCCGACCACGGTGGCGTTGCCGAACTCCGCGCCATTCAGCTTTGCGTCGCGCAGGTCGCACCCGACCAGGCGGGCGCGGCCGAACGAAGCGTCGGAAAGGTCGGCCGCGGCCAGGGTTGCTTTTTCCAGGTCCGCGCCGCTGAAATCCGCGCCATTGGCGCGGGCCTCATCAAGCACGGCGCCCTGCAGGTTTGCCCCGTTGAACCTGGCGCCGGAGAGGTCCGCCTGCAGGAACTCGCAGCCGTGCAGGTCGCGCTCGCGCAGATCGAAACCCTTGAGGTCCACCTCAACGAAGCGGGCGCCCGACAGTTGGGCATCCGCCAGCTTGGCGCCCTTCAGGATGGCGCGGTCAAAGATCGCGCCTCGCAGGTCGCATCCGCTGAAGTCGTGGCCGCCCAGGTCGCAACCTTCGAAGTCCGCCTGCGCAAACGCGGCGCCGGCCGGTTTTGCACCCGCGAAGATCGCCTCGCTGAACCCGCTGCGGCCGAACCGGCCATCCTTGAACACCGCGGCGTCCAGCCGTGCCTGGCTGAAGTCCACGCCCTCGGCAGTCACCCCGGAAAGCGTTGCGCCCGTGAAGTCCGCGCCCGTGAAACTGCTGTCCGGCCGGAATACGGCGTTGGAAAGATTCAGGCCGTTGAAGCTGGAGCCGTCGAACGCTCCTTCGAAAATGGCCGGCGCGGATTTGATCCCGCTGAAGTCGTTGTCGCCGGCGGAAACCACGTGCAGGCGGCCGCCGTCGAATTCCGCGCCCGGGAACGAGCATTCCACCAGGACCAGCTCCTGCAGCGTCGCGCCATGGAAGCGCGGCGCGTCGAAGCGGCACAGCAGGAACGAGGCCCCGGTGAAGTCCGCCTGGCTGAAGTCGCACGAGTCATAGGTGGTGGATCGGCCGTTGAAGGCAGAGAGCTTAGCCGCCTTGAAGCTGGAGCCCGAGAGCGGCGACTGAACCATCGCGGCGCCGGACAGGTCGGCTGATTCGAAGTCCGTGCCTTCGCCGGGGCTGTTCAGCAGGGTTGCTTCGGACAGGTCGGCATCACTGAAGCGCGTGCGGTTGAGCGTGCATCCCACGAACCGCGCGCCGCGCAGCTTCGCGCCAAGCAGTTCCGCGCCGTCGAGGTTACAGCCCTCGAACGTCGAGTTCGAAAGATCCGCGGCGGCGAGCTTTGCGCCGGCAAAACTGACACCCGAGAACACGGAGCCGGAGAGGTTAAGCCCCTTGAACTCACGGTTGCCGAGATTGGCGCCGACCAGGCTGACGCCCGCCAGCTCGCCCTGCTGCTGCAACCTGCCGATGAATTGCTGTTCGTTCAGTGTCTGCATGTTCAGGCCAGCTTGGTGTTGCGCAGGTTCGCGCCCTCGAAGTTTGTTCCCTCGGTTACGGCTTCCATCAGCTCGGCCTCGTAGAAATTGGAGGCCACCAGCGACGCGCCGGACAGGTCCGCCTGCTCCAGCAGCGCCTGGAAGAAGTTGGCGTCGCCGCCCTGGGCGTCGCGCAGGTTCGCCTTGCGCAGCATGGCGCCCGCCAGGTCGCAGGCGTAGAGCCGCGCCCCGCTGAGGTCGCAGTGGGGGAACTGCGCGCCGCTGAGCTTTGATTCGCCGAAATCGGCGCCCTTGGCCGATACTCCGTCCCAGACCGACTGCTCGCCCTTGATGCCGGGCAGCTTCGCTGCGTTGAACACGCTCTTCATGCCGGCGCGGAAGTTGCTCATGTCCGCGCCCGTGAAGTCTGCGCCGGAGGCATCGCAACTGTCCATCGAGGTGCCGGCCAGGCTTGCGCTATTGAACAGCGCGCCGGCCAGCTTGCACTGGAAGAACACCGAGCCTTTCAAGTCGGCGCCGGCAAAGTCCGCGCCGCTGAAGTCCACCATGTCGAAGTCCACACCCGCGGCCTTTGCGTCTTTCAGGCGGGCGCCCGCGGCGCCGGCGTTGGCGAAGCCGGCGTCCTCGAGGTTCGCGCCGGTCAGGTCGGCCGAGGCCAGCTTCGCGTCCGTGAAGTCTGCGCCGGTCAGGTCCGCGCCGTCCAGCGCGGCTTCCGAAAGGTCGGCGCCCGTGAAGTTCGCGTGCGCCAGGTTCGCGCCGCTGAGCTTCGTGCCTTTCAGGTTGGCGCCGCGGAACACCGCCTCGCGCAGGTCTGCGCCGGACAGGTCCTCGCCCGAAAGGTCCGTGTTGCTGAAGTCGCCGCCCTGCGCCTCGCCGGACTTCGCCATGGCGACAGCGCCCTGTTTGCTTGCAGGTGCGGGCTCTTCGGCTGAGCCTTCCTTGGCCGCCTGGTCCATCAGCTGCTTGAAGGCGGGGTCGTTCGTTTTCGCGATCAGGGCCTTGAGCTGCGCTGCCGCTTCTTTTGGCGCCTTCAGGGCCTGGTCGCCGGCTTCTTTCACCAGCCGCGCGATGCTGCCTGACAGCAGCGCCGGGATCTGCGCCGGCTGCACCGGCGGAGCGCTCGCCGCCTGCGACATCGCCTGGCTGACCACGCCTTGCACCGCCGACTTCATGAACGCGGCGCCCTTCTGTTGCAGGGCTTCGACTTCCTTTTCCGTGGCGGCGACATCGGCGTTGAACTCGGCAAGCGCCTGTTCCTGGCTTTGGGGTGCTTCGGTTTCCGCGGCGACCTCCTCTTCATCAAGCGGGTCCGCGAACAGGGGCAGCAGTTCGCTGACGTCGGCCGGCGTGCTCGCCAGCGGCTCGCTGATCACCAGCAGGTCGCGGCAGGCGCTCCATTCGTCGTCGCCGACGTTGTGGATGCCGCGCCAGGTGAGGTAGAGCTCTTCTTTCTCGGCGTCGATGAACAGGGTATCCAGGTTCATCTGCACTTCGCGCGGCGCAAGCTCGTCGCCCTCGCGCGCGATGCAGCGCACGCGCAGGCGCGGCAGTTGCAGCTGCAGTACCGGGTGCCGCGGATGCATGTTCAACAGTTCCACGCGCTCGTCACCGCGCAGAAAGCTGTCCAGTTGCTGGTCTTCGGGGGCGGCGTTGAAGTGGGTCCAGTCGAAGTCCTTGGCAAAGGCCGGGAAGCGCTCTTTCAGCCACTTCTTGTCATAGGTGCCCATCTTGGACGCGCGTTGCTTCCAGGTGCGGTCGATGGGGCCGAAGCTTGCGGGGGTCGGCTGGTTACCCGCGCTCTTGACCAGCTCGTCGGGGTACTCGACGTTCGGCAGCAGGCCGTCCTTGCGGCCCTTGCCGGCGGGGTTCAGCGCGAACTTCTCGCCGCCGAACGCGTTGGCCCAGGTCAGGTCCACGCGGGTGAAGGGCTCGGGGTCGCTCATCTTGCTGAACACCAGGCCCTTGTCCCAGTGCCGGTTGCCGATCACCGCCAGCTCTTTCGACCAGCCGCCCACGCTGAACTTCACCGTGCAGGCCGTGACGCCTTTCTGGCCGGGCGTGTGGCAGGCCGCGCGCAGCAGCAGGTCGGCTTTCGGCTTGAACTGCGCGAAGTCGGCGGGGTACAGGCACTCCGGGCGCTCGGCGGCGCTGGGCACGTCGCCTTCGAACTGGATGGGCCCGGGCAAGGGTTCCAGGTTCGCGCCGTGCACGAGCCGGAAACCCGCCTTCACGATCAACGTCGTGGTGTGGCTGGGGAAGTTGACCCGGCCCATGATGTTCGCGAAGGCGAACGGTGTTTTGTTGAAGATCTGCACGTCCGTTCCCTAGTTGTTCGCGTTCTGGCCGCCCTTGAACTCGCCCTTGGCGGAGCCTTCCATTTTCATCATGGTCGCCTTGCCGGTCATCTTCGCCGCCGAGAGCTCAAGCGACGTGCCGGCCACCTTCAGCACGATCTTGTTGGGGCTGAGCGTGATGCTGCTGGCACCGCACTCCAGCGTCAGGTGCTGGCCGCCGGAGATGCTTACGTCATCGCCGAGGGATTTCAGCTTCAGCTTGCCGACCGTCTGGATATCGCCGGCCTCGACGGCTTTGATTTCAACCTTCTTCGGCGTGATTGCTTTCCAGCCGGCCGCGATCAGGTCGATCTTCTTGGCCTTGATGCTCTCGGACTTCAGGCCGCCGAGGATTTTGATTTCGCCGCCGACGATGGTTTCGAACTTGATGCCTGCCACCAGCTTGTTGTCGTCGACCACGCCGATGGTGTTCTTCATGCCGACGTGGCCCTTGGTGGAAACGCCGTAGGTCCAGTCTTTCTTCTCGCCGCGGACTTCCTTCACCTCGTTGCCGCCGACCGTCAGGTTGTAGTTGGTGACGATGTTTTCGTTCTTGATGGCGCCGACATGGATATTGTAGTTGGCCGAGCACTCCAGGTTCACGTTCGCGCCGGTCGAGAAGATGTTCACGTCGCCGCTGGTGCTGATGTAGATGCCGTCGGCGCTGGTCACCTTGGCGCCGCCAGGCTCGCCCTGGCTCTTGCCCATGCGGATGATGGCGCCGGTCACGCTGCAGTTGATCGAGATCGCCTCGCTGCCGCCGGTGGCGTCCATCTTCAGCGAGTTCTTCTGGTCGGTGGTGAAAATCTTGATGCCGCCGGCGCCCTGGGTGTCGTCCAGGATCACCTCGTGGCCGGCCGGCGTGTGCAGGCGGTTCTCGACCACGTTGTTGTTGTTGACCACCGAGACGTTCTTCTCGTTGAAGATGCTGGCTGAGATGATGGGGCGGTCCGGGTCGCCGTCGATGTGGATGATCAGCACCTCCGCGCCCTTCAGCAGCGGGAAGTGCATGCCCTGGCCGGGGCCGGCGTAATTCTCGGCCTTGCGCACCCAGCGCGAGGCGCTGCCGGGCTGGGCGTCGCCGCGATCGAGCGGCAGCTTGACCTTGTAGCGGCCTTTGTCGTCGATCTGGGCATAGGGCGTGGAATCGTCGCCGCCGTCGATGATGCCGTGCATCACGCCCTTGATGCTGGGCCAGGGCGTGTTGCTGGCCGGGCGGAACTGCTTGCTCTTGGGAATCGCGAGGAAGCTGTTCTCGTAGGTCGCGCCCGAGGCCTGGCCGCTGTCCAGCGAGATGGACTGGCTGGCGGCGTGGGAAACCTCGACCAGCAGGTACTCCTGGTTGAACTCCTTGTTGAAGTGCTCTTTCAGCTCAAAGACCATGCCGGCGCGGAAGCCGCGCACATCAGAGATGCCGCGGAACAGCTTCTCGCGGGCGTTGATTTCCTCGGCGCGCACCTTGGCCAGCTTCTTGCCCTGGTCGGTGGTCTGGTAGTGGTTGTTGTACTCGTAGACGGTGCCCTTGCCGTCCTTGCTGACCTGCTCGGTGCATTCCAGCCTGGTGTCCGGGTCGCGCCAGTTGTAATCGTTCAGCACCACTTCCTTGGGCAGCTGGTTGACGGTGCAGGACAGCAGGCTGACGACTTCTTCCTTGAACCAGTCCTCGCCGGCTTCCTCGGAGTCGTCGCCCTCGACGCGGCCCTTGCCGGAGGTGCGCGGGCGGTAGGCGTAAGCCTCGTTGCTCTGGAGCGCGCCGTAGCCCTCGGGCTTGTCGGCCAGCACCAGCTTCTCGTGGGATTCCTCCTGCACGAAGTAGTAGAAGATGCCCTCGTGCTCGAGCCAGCGGTGGATGAAGTCGAGGTCGGATTCCTCGTACTGCACGATGTACTCGCGCTTGTCGTAGCTGCCCAGCTTGGCGTCGTCGATCTCGACCTCGTGGTCCTTGCAGATCCGCTTGACCATGTCGGGCACGGTGGTGTCCTGGAAGATGCGGCTCTGGTGGGCCAGCGCCAGGCGCTTCAGCTTCGGCACCAGCACGGCGCGGTATTTCACCAGCGCCAGCTCTTTGCCCACCTGCTCGAAGCTTTCGATCACGCCGTGGATCTTGAGCGTGGTGCTGGCGCGCTTGTTGCTGCCGGCCAGCTGCACGCCCTGCTTGATGCCGATCCAGGCCGGCTTGCGGATCAGCTCGGCGAAGTCGATGTCCGCCTTCTCCGAGACCAGTTCGAGGTGGAACTCGTAGGGCTTGTTGATGGCTTCGCTGCCCGCAAGCTCGCTCACCATCAGGTCGCCGTCGTCCACGGCGTCCGAGTGGAACTGCATCACCTGGCTGATCGCGATCTCTGGCATGGCTCGGTCCTCTCTTCATTCCCTTCGTGAGCGACGGCGGGTCGAAGCGGTCAGGCGAAATCGAACGAGAACAAACCGTTGTCGGCGATGCCGATGCTCAGCCGCGCCGGCAGGTCGCCCTCGCTCATTTTCTGCAGCAACTGCGTGCTCATCTGCGGCAGCAGCGAGCCGCGGATGATGTGGTCGATGTTGCGCGCACCCGTCTCGACTTCCGTGCAGCGCGCGGCAATCGCGTCCGTCACCGTGGGCGCGAACACCAGCTCCATGTGGTGCGTGTCATGCAGCTGGCGCCTGATCTTGTTCAGCTTCAGGTCGGTGATCATCTTCATCGCCGACTGGTCGATCGTGAAGAACGGCAGGATGCTCATGCGCGCCAGCAGCGCGGGCTTGAAGTGCGCGCTCAGCTGCGGGCGGATCATGCCCACCAGCTCGTCCATCTCCGGCCGGTCGCCGTCGCTGCAGGCCTCGGTGATGATGTCTGTGGCGAGGTTGCTGGTCAGGAAGATTACGGTGTTCTTGAAGTCGATCTCGCGGCCTTCACCGTCGTTGAGCATGCCCTTGTCGAACACCTGGTAGAACAGGTTCATCACCTCGAGGTCGGCCTTCTCGACCTCGTCCAGCAGCACCACGCTGTAGGGGCGCTGGCGCACGGCTTCGGTCAGCTGGCCGCCTTCGCCGTAGCCCACGTAGCCCGGCGGGCTGCCGATCAGGCGGCTGACGGTGTGCTTCTCCTGGTACTCGGACATGTTGATGGTGGTCATGAAGCGCTCGCCGCCGAACAGCAGGTCGGCGACGGCCAGCGCGGTCTCGGTCTTGCCGACGCCGCTGGGGCCCACGAACAGGAACACGCCGATTGGCGCGTGGGGGTTGCCCAGGCCGGCCTTGTTGGCGCGGATGCCGGTGGCGATGGCCTTCATGACGTGGTCCTGGCCCTTCACGCGCTTGGTCAGCTCGCCTTCCATGGTGAGCAGCTGCGCGGCCTGGTCCTTGACCATGTTGCCGACCGGGATGCCGGTCCAGTCGCCGACCACCTTGGCCACCACCTCGCTGGTGACTTCCACAGGAACCAGCGGGTCGGTGCCCTGCATGGCGCGCAGGGCGTTGAGGGACTCGTCGAACATTTTCTTGAGCGCGTCGTGGTCGTCGGGCAGTTGGATCGCGGGCGTCTCGCCCGCTTCGGTCGCGGGCTTATCTGCGGTTTTCGCAGCCCCCGGAGTCGCTTCCACTGTTTCGCCGGCGGCCTTGGCGGCGAGCTCGTTGAGCTTGGTGCGGATGGCGATCACCTTGTGGGCGGCGTCGCGCTCCTTCATCCAGCGCTCGGTCAGGGCCTTGGCCTTGTCGCGCGTGGCGCTGATGCGCTGGTCGATTTCCTTCATCAGTTCCGGGTCGGCGATGCCGCCGGTTTCCTGGTCGCGCTTCAGCGCGTTGAGCGTGCGCAGGTCGGTCTCGATGCTGCGCTCAAGGTCCTGCAGCTCGGCGGGCTTGCTGGCCAGCGCCACCTTCACGCGCGCGGCCGCGGTGTCGATCAGGTCGATGCCCTTGTCCGGCTGCTGGCGGCCGGCAATGTAGCGCGAGCCCAGCTGCGCGGCGGCCACCATGGCCTCGTCGCGGATCACCACCTTGTGGGCCTTCTCATAGCTGGCGCGCAAGCCGCGCAGCATGGTGGTGGCGAGCTCGGGTCCGGGCTCGTCCAGCTTCACGAGCTGGAAGCGGCGGGCCAGTGCCGCGTCTTTCTCGAAGTACTTCTTGTATTCCGACCAGGTGGTGGCGGCCACGGTGCGCAACTCGCCGCGCGCCAAGGCCGGCTTCAGTAGCTGGCCCGCGTCGCCGGTGCCGGCGGCGCCGCCCGCGCCGATCAGCGTGTGGGCTTCGTCAATGAACAGGATCAGCGGCTTGGGGCTGGCCTTGATCTCGTCGATCACGCCCTTGAGGCGCTTCTCGAATTCGCCCTTCACACTGGCGCCGGCCTGCAGCAGGCCGATGTCGAGCCCGACGATATCGCAGTTCTGCAGCACCTCGGGCACGTCGCCCTGCACGATGCGCATGGCAAGGCCTTCCACCACGGCGCTCTTGCCCACGCCCGGCTCGCCGACGCAGATCGGGTTGTTTTTGCGGCGCCGTGCCAGGATGTCGATCATCTGGCGGATCTCGTGGTCGCGGCCGAAGACCGGGTCAAGCTCGCCGGCTCTCGCGCGCTCGGTGAAGTTCTGGCAGAAGCGCTGCAGGGCGGTGCCTTCGCGGCTGGGCTCGGCGCCGGGCATGCCGCCCGGGGTTGCGGCCACGCCGGCGGCCGCCGCGGTTTCGCGCGAGGCGCTGACGATTTCGCCGAGGTTCTTGGCCAGCTCCGCCTGCGGGATCTCGGTGATCAGGTCGATGTAGTCGCCGGCCGCCAGGCGCGCCGGGTTGGCCAGCAGGGCCTGCAGCAGGTTGGCCGAGCGGATCTCGGCCTGGTTGTGCTCGATGCTCGCGATCAGCCAGGCGTTCTGGAACCAGGTGGTCAGCAATGGGCTGAACACGGGGCGCCCGGCGTTGCCGGTCTTGAGGTTGTCGAGGTCGCGGGTGAGTGCCTTGTTGACGCGCCCGGGGTCGATCTCGAACTTCTGCAGCGTCTGCTGGATGTCGGTGTTGGGATCCTCCAGCAGCGCCTGCAGCAGATGCTCAACCGTGACCTCGTGGTTGGTGCGCGAGACGCAGTTGCCGGCCGCGGCTTCCAGCGCGCGGGTGCAGAAGCGGTTCAGGCGTCCTACCAGGCGTTTGAGATCAACCTCGACCATGTTTCCATCCTTTGAACTTGAAGGTGACAGTGCGGTCCTCAGATGCGTTTTCGCCCAGCCAGCTGGACCAGCCCAGGCGCGTGTGGTTGCTCGAGAGCTGCGCGCGTTTCATGGTTTCGCCGCGCAGCAGCAGGGTGACTTCATAGGTGAGGCAGTCGCCGTTGAACAGGTCGGTCAGCTCGCGCAACTGCGCGATGTTGCGGCCGTCGGGCAGGAACTCGAGCCAGGTGTCGAAGTCCATGGGCCCGAGGTTGATGCCGAAGTTTCCGGCGCGGTCGTAGATCTTGCCGCCCAGGCTGACGTCGCGGCCGAGCGCGCTGTTGCGCACGCCCAGTTGGTTGAGCTCGCCGTGGCTGATATCCAGCCAGCGCCCGCGGCACTGGTCGATCTCGACCTGCACCTCGGGGAAGTGCTCGCCCAGCAAAGCATTCAGGCTGGCGGCGCTGCGCGGCTGTTGTGTCAGCAGCCCGGCGTAGGCCAGCAGGCGGCCGGGGCGGGTGCTTTCGTCTTCGGGCAGCAGCTCGGCGGCGGCGCCGATCATGGTCAGCAGGCGTGCCGAGTAGTAGTCGCTGCCGCCGGCGTCGTACTGCACGGTGTGGCGATACTTCTCCCAGACGCGGAACAGCAGGCTGAACAGGCGGTGGTGGAACAGGTCCAGGAAGCCGCGCAGCAGGCTGTCGTCGTTCTCGAGACGGATCAGGTCTTCGGTGTAGAAGCTGGGCAGCGGGCTGGAAGCCCCGTACAGGCCCATGAAGGTGACATCCAGCCGGATGCGCTCGCTGCCGTCCGGCTGCTCGAGCTTTTCCACGCGGGCGATGTCGGCGGGCGGGAACGTCAGGCTGAGCAGCGGGCGGATGCGCACGCGCTCAAGCTCAGGCGGGCCCTGTCGGCCGAGCTTGGGCGCGTCACGGTGCAGTCCGTGAAGCATGCGGATCGCTTCATAGAACGAGAACTGGTTCCCGTCCTGGAGCAGCTCCGTTACAGGATGGCGCGTTTGCCAATCCGTGCCGGCCATTGAAACACCTCTCCCCGTTTCGCGCCCTTCACCTTGAGCCTGCTGAAAGCATTCAGCGACACGTATTGCGCGAAAAATTCGTTCAGCACGCTGCCCAGCAGGAAGGTTTCGCCTTCGCCGCCCAGCAGCTCTTCGTCTACGTTCAATTCGACATCCAGGCCGCGCACCGGCATGCCGTCCACCAGCATCGAGCCGGGCACGCCGTGGGCGCCCTTGATGCCGTCCAGCAGCCTGGCGTGGGCCTGCTCGGTCTGGCGGTCGATGCGCGCGCGGAAGTTGTACAGCCCGATCACGCTGCGCAGCGCCTCGGCGCTCAGCAGCGACATGTAGTTCAGCGACAGGTGCGCGATCAGCCGCCAGTGCAGGTCGCCCCCGAGCGGCGGCGGCACGCTGGGCGTGGGGCGCGTCAGGTTGCGGTACTTCGCGAACAGCGGCGCGTTGCCGGTCTTCACCGACACGTCGCCCGCGTCCAGCCGGTCCGGCAGGCGTCCGTTGGTGCAGGTCAGGTCCAGCGTCACCGTCTCGATGTTCGGCCTGGCCGCCGGGTCCTCCGGGTCGAGGAAGGTGACCAGCATTTCGCTGCCGGTGCCGGCCACGGCCTCGCGGCGGCGGGCGTGGTAGAACAGCTCGTCGCGCCGGCCGCTGCGGGCCAGCTTGAACTGCGGGCTGAACACGCGCTCCTGGGCGGTGCCGACCTCGAGCCCGTACACCCGGTCGATCGAATAGACCTCGTAATGCTGCGGGTTGTCACCCGTCGGGCGCACCGCGTACTCGGTGCGTCCGTGCTGCAGGCGCACCGGGTCGGCGTCGTGCCTGAACAGGTTGACGGCCGGCACGCAGTTGAGCTGCAGGTTGGCGCGGCTGACCGGCGGCATGTTGTCAGGCAGGCGCGAGAACTCGAAGTCGACGGTGAAGCGGCTCTCCAGGCCGAAGCCGGCCGTGCCGTCCAGTCGCTCGAGGTCAATGAACATGAACCTGGCGGGCGCCGTGAAGTACTCCTGCAGCAGGCGGAAGCCGGGAAAGCTGGGTCCGGGGCCGCCCAGCAGCGTCTCCTGTTCGCTGAAGCCGACGGCCTTGACGGCCGCGGGCGGCAGCTCGTAGTGGGCGGCGGACTCGTCGCCGCTGCCGCTGCGCACCACCACGCGGCGCACGTGGCGCAGCAGGGAGACGTAGAGGGCGCGGGTGACGGCCGGCTCGCCGGACAGGTGCAGGCGCAGGTTCTTGAGACCCGCGCGCCCCAGGCCAAGCTTGTCGGGCACCTTGAATTGCAGGCGCAGGCGGGCCGGAGATTCGCGGCGCAGCTGCACCTCGGTGAGTTCCAGCGGCAGCAGGTCGAGCGCGCTGCTTGTGCGGAAGCGGCAGCGCGTGCCGTCCACGGGCACGGAGTCGATCTCGATGCCGGGCGGCAGGGTCTTGAGCTCGGCGGTGTCGCGGTTGGCGTGCTCGAACTGCATGATGGTGGTGCTGGGAATCGGGCGCAGGTAATGCGGCCACAGCATTTCCGTCAGCGAGTGGGTGAACTCGGGAAGCTCGTCGTCCAGCTTCTGGCGCAGCTTGGCGGCCAGGAACGCGAAGCCTTCCAGCATGCGCTCGACGTCCGGGTCGCTGCCCGGCTCGGCGAGGAAGCGCGCGGCCTCGGGGTTCGCGGCGGAAAACTCGCGCCCCATGTCGCGCAGGAAAACCAACTCGTCCTGGTAGTACTTGTTGAACATCGTTCTCGAACTGCAGGTAGTAGGTTGTAGGTGGTAGGTTTTAGAAAGGTCTGAGGGTCGGCTGTTCCTACAACCTAGAACCTACCACCTACAACCTGCCTTTCTCAGGCGTTCAGATTCACGTGTCCTGACGGGTCCATCATGGTGTCGAAGCTGACCTGGCGTCCTTCCCTGGTGGTGGCCAGTCGCGCCGTCACCTGGAAGCGCACGGCCAGCCGGTAGTCGTCGCTTTCGATCTGCATCACCTGCACGTCGCGCAGCCTGGGCTCATAGCGTTCGATGCACTGGCGGATGGTCTTCTGCATCGTGGTCAGGGATTCCGGGTAGCCCTGGGCAATCTCGCTGGGCGACGGGATGCCGAAGTCCATCTGGGCCGGGGCCTGGCCCACCCGCGCGTTCAGGATGCGTTCGAGGTTGCGGAGGATCGACCGCAGTTGCGCCGTGGTGTCTTCCTCCAGGGTGCGGGCCGCGGTGCCTTCCGGGTTCTTCAACCTCTCGAACAACGTGCGCTTCTGGAACACGGTCGCTCCGCTAGGGGGTTGGGGCTCGGGGCTTCGGGACTGGGGAGCAACCGCTGATCCCTAACCCCCAAACCCCAAGCCCTCAACCAATTCCGGGTCAGCATCCAGCCGGGAGGGAAAGGGGGCGACTGCCGCCCCCTTTCCCCGCCACACGCTTACGCGTCCGGGTTGCCGAAGTCGAAGGTGGTGGGCACCTGTCCGCCGGAGAGCCAGGTCCACTCGATCTGGCGGTAGGCGAAACCGACTTCTTCCATGTGCGGCATGGCGTCGGCGGCGCCTTCACCCTGGTTGGGCATGAAGGGGCGGGCCTTCACCACGCGGCAGTCCTTGAGCAGGATGGTGAAGTACTTCTCGCTGCCGCCCTCGCTGGGGTTGTCGCGCCAGAACTCGATCTCGACCTGCTTGACCTTCTTCTTCTTGGCCAGCGCTTCGAAGATCTTGGGCGAGGACTTGTCGATTTCCTTGGTCACGCTGCAGGCGCCGTGGACGGGTTCACCGCGGCCCTTGTTTTCGCGCATGTCGAAGGGGTATTCCATGGCGTGGCTGAAACCGCGCACGTCACACCAGTCACCGTGGTTGGCGTCCGCGCTGCTGCCCGGCATCCCGTCAATCTTCATGAACACTTTCATGCTGGCCATGTCTGATCTCCTGGTAGTTACTCAACCAAAATCTGACAGATTGTTTGTTTTCTCAGTTCCTTGCGCCCCATTGGCGACACCCAAACAATACGCCACGTAAAAAACAGCGACAAGAATGAAAGAAAAATAGTTAGAACATCAAAACTATCAAAGAATCTTACGCCTACTTCAGTTCCAGCTTGCAGGCGGCGGGCGGCAGGCGGCAGGAACTGCGGTTTCCCCGTCGTTCCTGCCTTTTCCCGCGCGCGAGGCGTGTCAAGTTCACGCGCCCTTTGACTCCCGGTCAGGTCACCGGCCGGTGTTACCTCGGCCGGTTTTCCCACGCGCTTGCGCTTGCGGCTCCTGTTCTCGCGCCGCTTACTTCTTGTCTAGCTTGCCTACCAGGCCGAGGGTGAAGAACGCGCCCATGTACTTGAAGTGCGGGCGCACCTGCATGCGGACCTTGTACCAGCCGGCCTCGCCGGGCACGTCGTCCACCATGATGCTGGCGCTGCGCAGCGGGCAGCGCGAGCGGATCGCGGGCGACGGGTTGTCGGTGTCGGCCACGTACTGGCCGATCCACTTGTTCAGCTCGCGCGACAGGTCGTCCTTTTCCTTCCATGAGCCGATCTGCTCGCGCTGCAGAACCTTGATGTAGTGGGCCAGGCGGTTGACGATGAACAGGTACGGCAGCTGCGTGCCGAGGCGGTAGTTCAGCTCGGCTTCTTTGCCCTCGGCGCTCTGGCCGAAGGTCTTGGGCTTCTGGCAGCTGTTGGCGCTGAAGAAGCAGGCGTTGTCGCTGCCCTTGCGCATGGTCAGGCCGATGAAGCCCTCCTCGGACAGCTCGTACTCGCGGCGTTCACTGATCAGCACTTCGGTCGGGATCTTGGTCTCGATCTCGCCCATGCTGTCGAACTGGTGCAGCGGCAGGTCTTCCACGGCGCCGCCGCTCTGGGGGCCGATGATGTTGGGGCACCAGCGGTACTTGGCGAAGCTTTCGGTCAGGCGCGTGGCGAAGGCAAACGCGGTGTTGCCCCACAGGTAGTCGGCGTGGTTGTCGCGCACGTTTTCTTCGTAGGCGAAGGCCTTGACCGGCTTGGTGTTCTGGCCGTAGGGCAGGCGCAGCAGGAAGCGCGGGCAGGTCAGGCCGACGCTGCGGGCGTCTTCCGACTCGCGGAAGCTCTGCCACTTGGTGTACTGCGGGCCTTCCATGATCGACTTCAGGTCCTTCAGGTTCGGCAGGCCCTGGTAATCCTCGAGCCCGAAGAACTTGGGGCCCGCCGCCGCGATGAACGGCGCGTGCGACATGGTGGCGACGGCCGCCACCTTGCTGAGCAGCGCGACATCCTGGGGGCCGGGGCCGAAGTCGTAGTTGCCGATGATGGCGCCGTAGGGCTCGCCGCCGAAGGTGCCGTATTCGGCGGTGTAGACGTGCTTGTAGAGGCCGGACTTGACCAGCTCGGGCGCGTCCTCGAAGTCCTCCATCAGCTGTTCCTTGCTGATGTTGAGCAGTTCGATCTTGATGTTCTCGCGGAAGTCGGTGCGGTCGACCAGCAGCTTCAGCCCGCGCCAGGCGCTTTCCAGTTTCTGGACGTCCTGGTGGTGCAGGATCTGGTCCACCTGCTGGCTCAGCTTCTTGTCGATCTCGCCGATCATCTGGTCCACGGCGGCCTTATCGGCCTTGGCGAACTTGCTGTCCGGGGCGAGGATCTCTTTCAGGAAGGCCTGCACGCCGAGCTTGGCCACCTCGTAGCCTTCGTCGGCGGGCGACATCTTCGACTGCGCCATGATTTCATCGAGCAGCGAGCCTTCGGCTGCCTGGGCTTCCGCCTGCTGTTTCTGTTGTTCTGCGTCTGCCATGGAAACGACTCCTTCGTTGTCGGTAGTCAGTTATCAGTTGTCAGTGGTGTCGGCCGACAACCGACAACTGACAACTGACAACGCCTAAGCGCCTTCGCCGCCCTTGGTGATTTCGCCGAGGATCTTCTCGCGCGTGGCCTCGTCGCTGATGATCGACTGGATCTTCTTGCGGAAGGCCGGGAAGTTGCCCATCGGGCCCTTCAGCGCGGCCAGCGCCTCACGCAGCTCGAGCATCTTGTTCAGCTCGGGCACCTGGCGGGCCACGGCGTCGGGGTCGAAGTCCTTGAGCGTCTTGAACTTCAGGTTGGCCGACAGCTCTTCGCCTTCCTTGCCGCTCAGGGTGTTCTTCACGTTGATGTTGATGTTGATGTTCTGGTTCTTCATCACATCGTTGAAGTTGTCCTTGTCGATGTTCAGCGGCTTGCGGTTCTCCAGCGGCGTGTCGTCCTGGCCCAGCGTGAAGTCGCCCATTACCAGCAGCTTCAACGGCAGCTCTTTCTCTTCCGCCGCGCCGCCGGTGGCGGGTTTGTACACGATGTTCACGCGCTCACGCGGCGCTACGGATCCGTCTTTGGCCATGTCTGTCTCCTGTAGAGTTGTCAGTTATCGGTTGTCAGTTGTCGGGGCAATCGCGGGGCAGGGCACTCCTGCCGCGTCCTTCACACCTCAGGCAACTCACAACCGGCAACTGGCAACCGTCAACTAACAACCGTCAACCAACAACCGACAACTACTCTTCCTGCTTCAGTCCCAGCGTTTCGTACACCTGCCTGCGTACGTCGTTGTTCTTGACCAGCTCGGCCAGCACGGTCTCGAGCGGCATGTCGCCCCACTTGATGGCGCGCTGCACCAGGTAGGCCACCGGCGAGTGCGGCTCGGTGCGGCGCAGGTAGTCGGCCACTTCCTTCAGGCGCTCGAAGGCCAGCTTGCGGTTGGTGATCGCGCCGGCCGGCGCGCCCGGCGCGGCGCCGGTCTGGGTTTCCACGGCTCCACCTGTCTGGGCGGCTGCGCCCGCTGCGGGTGCGGATCCGGCGCCCTTGGCGGCCAGCGCGCGGCTGAAGGCGGCCAGCTTGGGGTTGGGCGCTTCGAGTTTCGGGTTGACGAAGGCGGCCAGGTCGTCCACCACCTGCACGGCCTGCAGCAGGATCGGGGCTTCCTCCGGCGGCACGGGCGGTGAGGTCTCCAGGTAGGCGGTGGCGCGGTCGATCAGCCAGTCCAGCGCCGAGTCGCGGGCGCGCAGCCGCCGCACCTCGGGGAACAGGCCCTCCCAGTGGGCCTGGCACATGCCGTTGATGGTCTTCAGGCCTTCCAGCAGGCCCTGCAGGCCCTGCTGCTGCAGCAGGCCGTAGGCCAGGTACGAGCCGACCAGCAGGTCCTTCGATTTCTCGCTCAGGATGGTGCGGGCGAGGCTGACCACGTCGGTCCACTTGATTTCGCCGCCGGCCGGGTTGCCGAGCTTGCTGATTTCGGCCTCGAGCTGTTCGAATTCCGGCTCGTAGCGCGCGGAGGCGCCGGCGGGTTTGTCCCCGGGGATGGGCTGTGCGCCCAGGGTGGATGTCATGCCATCAGTCACGCAGCCGCCCTTCTGGTTGAACGCCGGCCGCTCTCACAAGCGGGCCGGTCAACATAGCGGTACAAAAGACCTAAATCAAACACCTTTGGAGCGAGGCAATCGTTGCAGCAGGTCGGAAAGCTTCAATGAAGGCTCGCTCAAAACCTCTTCAAACTGCGACCTGGCGCGGTCCAGCAGCGAGGCGTCCACATGGTTCATGGCGCCCAGGTCGGTGACATCGTGGGTCGCCCTTTCCGGCAGCACGAAGGGCAGGAAATAGCCGGGCCGCAGCGCGCCGAAGCACAGGTGCAGGCGGATGGGGGTGACGCCCCCGGGCTGGTTCCAGAAAGTGAGCGTGGGCAGGCGTCCGTTGTTGGAGAAGCGCCGGGCGAGCTCCAGCCAGAAGGCGGCCTCGGCTTCGGGCTCGGTGACGGGCAGGCGCAGGGCCTCGCTTTCCGGGGCGCGGATGTCGGCGCCCCAGCAGGTCATCTGCACGGCGGCGTAGCGGCGGGGATCATCGGCGGCGCCGTAGCTGGCGGCCCAGTAGTCGCCCGAGCCATGGCTGAGCACATACCTGGCGAAGCTCTTGCGGGCCTCGGTCAGGTCCAGGTTGAAGCGGAACGACTCGAAGCTGCGCAGGAAGGTGTTGAGGTCAATCGCGGTGTCGCTCCAGGCCGCGAGCTCGGCGGCCTTGAGCAGGAAGGGCTCCATGGCCCAGGGCAGGTAGCCGGCGTCGTTGCCGAGCGCGCCGGGCTCGATCACGGTGTAGACCAGGAAGGGGTAGCGGCGCCCGGCCTTGTCCACGGAGGGCTTGAACAGGCCGGCCAGCAGGCGCTGGCTGCGCGGCGAGCAGTAGATGAAGCGTGCGACGGGAGCGTTGTCGAAGCTGCTGTCCCAGCGGCTGTCGAGCTGCTGGTAACCCTCGTAGATGCCTTCCTGCACCCAGGTGTCGAATTCCTGCACCTCGGCCAGCGACGCGTTGTAGCGAATGAAGTCGCCATGCAGCGGCAGTTTGCCCAGGCAGCCGGTGGGGAATTCGCTCACGAGCTCACGTTCTCCGCGGGTGTGAACCTGGTGAACAGGTCGTCCATGAAGGGATTGATCTTCTTGCGCGGCGTGAACTGCGCTTGCAGGTAGAACAGCTGGCCGTCGGGCGACTTGAACTCCCAGAGGCAGCGGTACTTGGGCGGGTCGCCCGGCTCGGCCTCGAAGGAGCGCGACCAGGAGGGGCGCACGACCTTGAGCAGGCCCCATTCATCATCGATCAGGTCCTTGCCGGGCAGCGGCACCTTGCGCTCGGTGTACTTGCCGGTGACGCGTACCCCCAGCCTGGAGCGCCCGGTGTCGTACTGGGTCCAGGCGAAGTCGCGGGTCTGGTCCGGGTACTTGTTGTAGGGCAGCGTCTCGATGTTGCCGTCGGCATCGCTGCCGATTTCCAGCAGGCTGTCCACCAGCAGGCCGGCCTGTGTCAGCTTGACGGAGAACTTTACCTTCACCAGTTCGTCGCTGTCGGTGTCGAACATCGCGTCCTTGATGTCGCGCGCCAGCCGGATGGTGTTCACGTAGTCCGCGGTCAGGGAGACCAGCTTGCGGCCGCCCTGGAAGGACAGCTTGTCGAGCGCGTTGAGGCGGCGGTCGATGGCCCAGATGTAGCCGGTCCTGGGATTGAACATCTTGGCGAAGCCGGCCATCGAGACGTTCTGTTTCTTTTCGCGGGCGTCGAAGGGGAACTTGCCGGCGAACTCGCTCTTCCACCTGTCGAGCACGTCTTCCTTCCATGCCTTCTTGATCTCGGCGTCGCCTTCCGACTTCAGGGCGTCGAAGCCGGCATCCAGGATGCGCAGCAGGGCGGTGGCCTCGGCGGCGTCCTGGTTGCCGTCCATGGGGAACAGCTTCTTGAACTCGTCCCACACGCTCTTGAAGCCGGCAGACAGGTTCTGCAGCGGCTCGGGGTTGTCGGCGTGGATCATGACGCGCGAGCCCTTGCGCGGCAGCGTGGTCCAGTAGCTGTTGTAGGCGTCGCTGAACTTGCCGATCTGCTCGATCGCGGTGTCCAGCGCCTTCAGCTCGACTTCCGTGGCGCCGGGAACCTTGTTGTCCACGCCGAGCGTGAGCTGCCGCCGGGCCCAGGTGTTGCGCAGCAGGTCGCGGTACGGCGACTGCGGCCCGGCCAGCACCTTCAGCGCCTCGTTGGTGTCCTTGACGTCCGCGAACAGGCTGGGCTTGGGGTACACCTGGCGCAGGAACTCGTTCCAGATGCCGATGTGCCTGGCCTTGTGCGCCGCGTACAGCTCGGTGCGGATGTCCTCCTTGCTGCGCTTGATGCCGAACTCGTTGTACAGCGCCTCCAGGTCGATGCTGCGCTGATCGATCAGGGCCTTGATGTCCGAGTCCCAGGCTTCCTGGGTGTAGGCGTCCAGGCGTCGCAGGTTGGTCTTCTCGGTGCGCAGCTCCAGGTAGCCGCTGTTGATCGGCACCAGGTCACCCAGCTCGATGTCTTTGCGCTTTTCACTGGTGTGCTGGATGATCGCCTCGTAGGCCGACGGAATCCAGAACGCGCCGGACAGCTTCTCGGCCGCGCGGTCGCTGAGCTGGGTGTTCAGCTGGATGTGCAGGCCGAAGGAGTCTTCCTTGCCGGAGGCGAACTGGGAATCGAGCTGCCCGGCGAAGAACTCCAGCTGTTCGCCGGCCAGGCTTTCGATTTCATCGGAGTTGCCGCCGCCCAGCGGGCCGGTCCAGCGGGCCTCCTTCTTGAGCACGTTGCCGATCAGCGCGGGCTGCGGCTTGAGTGCCCCGCCCAGCATGCGGTAGACGCGCCACAGGTCGAGCAGCTTCTGGTACTCATCCGACTTCGAGCTTGGCCCCAGGCTGTTGACCAGCGCTTCCACCTCGCGCTCCACGCGCTTGCCGCAGGGCTGGATGTAGGCGGGGCGCAGGCGCTCGAAGTACAGCTTGCCGCCGGCCTCGAACATGGTGTCGCCCTTGTACATACCGAAGCTGAGCCCGATCGGGCGCCCTTCGCGGCGGTAGTCGTCAAGGCGCGCCAGCTCGCGGCGCAGGCCCTCCAGGGCGCGCAGCTGCTCGATGCTGACGGCGTCCGTCCCGGGCTGTTCGCGCACGGCCAGGCCGCCGGCCTCGACGCGGTTGATGATGTCCCGGTTGCCGAAGAAGGACTGCAGCAGCATCCAGCTCATCAGCACCAGGGCGATCAGCGAGGAGATCTGCAGGCCCAGGCGGATCGCGCGGCGCTTGCGCAGCACCTTGCTGCTGCTGCGGGCCAGGGTCTTGTCGTGGAAGATGATCCTGGTGAACAGGTTGTGGATGAAGTAGCTCTTCTTCTCGATGCGGTCCTCGGAGCCCTCGGGCGTGGCGCCCAGCCCCATGGCCTCGCCCATGCGCGACAGGATCTGGTCGATCGGCGTGCCCTTCTGGGTGCCGCTGGTGAAGTAGATGCCGCGCAGCATGGCGCTTTCCTGGAAGGCGTTGGCATGGAACAGCGCGCCCAGGAACTCCTTCATTTTCTCGCTCGCCAGCGCGAACTGGCGCGGGAACAGGTAGATGTTCTGCTTCTTGTGCGGCGGGCGCTCCGTGGCCAGCAGCTCGAGCTGGCGGGCCTGGATGTTGGCCGCCATCCTGCCCACCTGCTCGCTGAACACGTCGGTGTACTGCTTGTCGGGCAGCGCGTAGGGGACGGTGAAGCCCCACACCTGGCTGCGCTGATCCTTGTTGAAGTCCTCGAAGTACTCGACGAAGCCCTGGATCAGGTCGCACTTGGTGAACATCATGTAGACCGGGAACACCGCCTGCAGGCGGGCCGCCAGCTCATCGAGCCGGTTGCGCACGTCCTTGGCCATGCGGTCGATCTCGGTCTGCGTCGAGCGGAACAGCTCGTCGGTCGCGATTGCCACGATCGCGCCGTTGATCGGCTTGTCCTTGCGGCTGTTGCGGATCATCTCCAGGAACGCGAACCATTCCTCCTGGTCCTCGGCCACCGTGGTGTAGCGGCCGGCGGTGTCCAGCAGGATGCCGTCCTCGGTGAACCACCAGTCGCAGTTGCGCGTGCCGCCGATGCCGCGCACCTTGGCGCCGCCCTGGGCGGCTGGGAAATTCAGGCCTGACTCCTGCAGCGCGGTGGTCTTGCCGCTGCCGGGCGGGCCGATGATCACGTACCAGGGCAGGGTGAACAGCGCGCTCTTGCCGCCCTTGGTTTTCTTGAGGGCTTCCAGCGACTCGTTGAACTTGGCCCCGAGCGCCTCGATCTCGGCCTTCTTGTCGGCGTCGGCGCCCTGCAGCTGCGAGCCTGACTGCGCCTTGAGCTGCTGCTCGATGCGCACGGCGTTGCGCACCGCCATGACCTTCTGCACCAGGAACAGCACCAGGAAGATGCCGATCAGCACCGCGATGATGGCGATGCGCTCCTTGAACAGGTCGTTGTCTTCGGTCTTCAGGAACTCGCCGCCGATCCAGACCAGCAGGCACAGCAGGATCAGCACCACGATGCTGATCACGCCTTCCTTCATCAGTGCGGACAGGAACTGGCGCATCTAGGACTCCACTCCGGTCAGGGCTTCAACGACTCCGCCGGCCATGACATTGGAGGTCACGGCCAGCACCAGCAGCAGCAGGATCACGATCACCGCGCAGATTGCGGGCACCAGCCAGGTCGGCGTGGCGCGCACCAGGCGGGGCAGGCTGTCGGGCGGCTGCCAGGCGGGCGACAGGTTGACCGGGTCGCCGGCCCGGTTCTCTTTCAGTTCGGCGGCCAGTTGCTCCAGCAGCGCACGGCGCTCTTCCATGCCCTTGAGGTCGATGTACATGCCCTTGAAGCCGTGGGTCAGGCACAGGAAGAAGACCTCCACCACGTCGCGGCGGTCGGCATCGGAGGCGCCGCGGATCGCCTTCAGCTTGGTGTAGAACTCCTCGCCGGCCGCGAAGTCGTTGAACAGCTCGAGCTGCAGGGGGCTGCCGGCCCACTCGTCCTTCATGGGGAACTTGCTGCTGAGCACGGTCTCGTCGATGAAGGCGGTGAGCGCGTACTTGGCGGCCTGGATGGATTCCGGCTTGAAGCCCGCGGTGCGTGCCTTCTGCTCGAAGTCCGCGAACAGGCTGGCGACCTTGTGCTTGACGTCGTTGGCCGTGCCGGGGTCTTTGCTGGCGCGCAGCTGGAACGCGAAGGCGAATACTTCTGCGCACAGGTCGGCCAGCCGCGGGCGTGTTTCGCCGTCATGGGCCATGGGTTACTCCTTTACCGCCATCAACTCGAGCTTCAGGCCCTGGAACTCGGGCGGCAGGTACAGCGCCATGCTGCGCGAACTGCGCACTGCCTCCCAGTGGTCGCCGGCCTTGTCGATCTGGAAGTAGTTGCGCCCGGGCTGCACCGGGATCTCCGGCGGCGGGGCGGGCACGTGCCTTACCGTGATGCCGCGCAATGCCGCGGTGATCAGCTGGTCCACGCGGTCCTGGCTGCTGATCTTGAACTTGAGGGGCGCCTCGCGCACCACCTTCTCGGCGGGCACGTCGGCCTGCACGGCCACGTAAATGGCGCCCTCGGGCTGCAGCACGCGGTCGTCCTGGATTTTGGCGACGAACATGTTGTCGCGCAGGATGTCGAGCGCGATGTTGACGCACTTGGTGGGGATGATGGTTCCCAGCAGCGCGATCAGCTTGTCTTCCAGGCGCTGGAAGGTGCCGGCCAGGTCTTCGTGCTGGTAGCTGGTGACGTCCTTGGGGTGGCCCTCGCCGGCAAAGGTGTACATGTAGCCGGTAAGCTGGGCGAGCAGCAGGTAGACCTGCTCCGGGTGGTGCGTGCCCGCGTTGTAGAAGTGCTGCAGCGGCGGGATGAAGCCGTTCACCGTGTGCAGCAGCCAGAAGCTGGCGCTTTCGGCGGTGCTGAAGCTGGCCAGGCCGGCGCCCCGGTTGCGGCGCTGGCGCGAGAACTCGCTGCTCTTGGTGGCCAGGATTTCCAGGATCTTGCGCAGCCGCGCCATCAGCTGGGCGGATGCCCCCATGCTCAGGCTCGGCGGCACGAAGTTTTCATCCAGCGTGAAGCCGCCGGTGCTGCCCTTGCCCAGCTCGGCCACCTTGATCCAGGCGTGGTCGTCCAGCGACTCGCCCTCGAACAGGATGCGCAGGTGCTTGGACGCCACCTGGATGTCGCGGTTGCCGGCCTGCGCGTTGTCGTCGCGGCTGCTGATCGTCTTGAGGCGGTAGCGGGTCGGGCGCCCGTCGTGGACGCCGGTGGGGTCCTGGGCCACGCCGCCCTCGGGCACCACGGGCGCCGCCAGGTAGACGCCCAGGCGTTCGCGCTCGGCCGGGAAGTGCGGGCCCACGTCGCGCGTCGCGGGGGGCTCGTCGGTGCCCGGGGCGTCAACCAGCAGGCCGTCCGGCAGCACGGCCGAGCAGCGCGACAGCGAAAGCTGCCCGTTGGCCAGCGCTTCGGCGTTGATGGTCAGCTCGCGCACGCCCCAGCCCAGCGGCGCCAGGTTGCGCAGCCGCTGCTGCAGCGAGTGCTCATGGTAGCGGTCCCACTGCTGGAAATGGTGAGGGGTCAGGAACATCCCCTCGGTCCACAGAACTTTCTGCTGCTGCTCCACGCTTCCCCCCGGCCCGTGCCTACTTGTTCTTGATGTTGATGTGATAGCCGGTCAGCTCGAACAGCACGTCGTCGGCCTGCTCGAGCGGCACCACCACCTTGCGTTCGCCCTCGTCGCTGTTGCTGAACAGGGCGAGGATGCCGATGAACTTGGTGCCGGTGTTGATCGGATCCAGGGTGATCTGCTTGCCGACCGCCTTGCCGTCCGGGTCTTCGGGGAACACGGACTCACCGAGCTTGACCTCGACCAGCGAGTCGCCCAGCACTTCTTCGGCGTTGGTCCAGATGGCGTCCACAGTGGCGGCCTTGAACTTGGCGTCATCCTTGAGCTGGAAGACGCGCACGTCCACCACGCGGCTTTCGCCGCTGCTGCCGGACTCCAGCTGGATTTCGTTGACGGGCTTGAGTGCCACGAAGTCCAGCGTCAGGGCGGTCGAGGTGCAGCCGGCCAGCAGCAGCATCCCCAGCATCGTCACCAGCATCATCCTGCAACTCATGTCACACTCCTCCGGTAAATCAGCCGTTGCCTTGATTGTCATCGCTCTGGATGTCTTCGTGTGAGAAAATATAGCCCTTGCGTATGCTTGGGTAGATCAACTCGTTAAAGAGTTTGCTGCTCTCCGCGAAGGTTTCGCCGTAGACTTCGGAGTAGCGTTCCCAGGCTTTTTTCGCCCCGCCGAAGATTCCGCCCCCGGCCGTCTTCTCGATCTGCACCGGGTCCAGCTTCTGCTGCAGGTCGCTCACGAACTGCTGCACGCCCGCCAGCAGCCCGATCTGGTGGCGTGCCATGTCCTGGAAGGTGTGCTGCAGCGAGCCTTTGATCTCGTCCAGGTCGCGAGCTTCGCGCCAGTCCAGCAGGAAGTTGGCGATCTGGGTGATGTCCTGCCCCTTCTTCACCGGGTTCAGGCTGCGCGCGAAGATCTGCGTCAGGGGCGCGCTGAACTGGTCCTTGAACTCCTCGCGCCCCTTCAGCGAGCGGCCCATCCACTCCATGGCCACTTCCAGCGTCAGCTTCATCAGCGCACCGAAGCGTTCCACTTCCTCTATAGTCCGGAAGTTGCCCTCGCCCAGGAAGTGTTGCGAGACTTCCGACACCAGCTTGTATGCCGCCGACTGCAGGTCCGTGGCCGCCGGCGCGTCGGGCGCGGCCTCCACCACCGGCTCGCGCCGCGGCGTCTCTCCGCGCAGGAAGGCCAGCGTGAAGCCGCCCACGCCGATCCGCGTGCCCTCCGTCACCTGGAACTTCGTGCCCGTTTCCTTTAACTGCCCGTCGGCCGTGTATCCCACGCCGCCGCCCAGGTCCACGTAGAAATAGCCGCCCGGCTGGCGTTCGATACGTCCGGCCTGGGCGGGCGCGCCATCAATCACAATGTCGTTGGCGGAGTCCGCGCCGACGGATATGCCGCGGGCACGGGCCTCTTTGCCGAAGATGTGCTCGGAGACCGGCTGAGTGGAGCCAGATTTGCTGACCACAACCTTTAGTGCCATTCCGCCCGCCGCCTAATTCAGGGTGGGCAGTATTGGTGGTCAGCCCGGTGGCGTCAAGCGTTGTGCGATTCGTCAGCTTCCGCGTCCATGCCGGCCGCGGCTTCTGCGGCTGCGCGGGCGGCTTCCGCGGCCTTGCGCTGCAGGTCCTGGGCGGACTGCATGATGCGGGTCTTTTCCTTGTGGCTGAGCAGATAACCCTTCTGGAGGTTGGGGTAGATCATTTCGTTGAACAGCTTGCTGCTCTCGGCCAGGAATTCGCTGTAGGTATTGAGGTACTCCTGCCAGGCCAGGCGCGACTTGCTCATGCGCCCGAGCAGGCCGGCCTTGCTGACGGCCGTCTTCTCGATCTCGATGGGGTCGAGGCGCTTGATGATGGCCTCCAGCACCTGCTGCATGCCGGCCAGCAGGCCCATCTGGTGCTGGCTGACGTCCTTGATGGCGCGCTCGAGTGAATCTTTCACGGCCATGGCGTCGGAGGGCGTCTGCCAGTCGATGGGGAAGCGTTTGAAGCGCTCCAGTTCCTGCATCATCTTGATGGGGTTGGCCTCGCGCTGGAATGCCATCGTCACGTTGGCGTCGAACTCGCCCTCGAACTCCTTGCGGGCGGACAGGGTCTGGAACAGGCCCTCCAGCAGCACGTCGAGGCTGATGCGGATCAGCTCGCCGAACAGGGTGACCTGCTCGGGCCCCTGGAACTCGTCGCTGCCCAGGAAATGCTTCGACACGTTCTGCAGCGCGCGCAGCGCCGCGGCCTCGCGCGGGTCGCCGCGCACGACGTCGGTCTGCTTGCGGCCCTCGGTGTGGCCTGACTTGCGGATCGCCTCGCGCTTGTCGGTGTCGCGGTCATCGAGCATCACGGCCTCGATCACCATCTCGACCGTGCCCATCTTGATCACGTCGGTTTCATTGAGCGGGTGTGTGCTGTTGGGGGTGATCTGTGTGTCGTTGAGCAGCGTGCCGTTGCGGCTGCCCAGGTCGACCAGCAGGTAGCCGCCCTCGCGGCGCTCGATGCGCACGTGCTGGCGCGAGACGCGCACCTCGTCGCCGGGCAGCACCAGGTCGCATTCCGGCGAGCGCCCGACCGTGATCACGCCGCGTGTGAAGGTGTGATCCGAAACGTCGATGGTGCTGCCGCGGGGCACACGAACCTGGATGCGGATGGGCATGCTGCGGCAGCTCCCTGGCCTGACAACATCACCATAGTGGCTTGGGGGTGCCCAGCGTCAACTGGCGGCGGGTGCGCGGTGCCAATGCGGGTCGTCCCCGGCACCGGAGCCGGCCCCAGGCGCAGCCTTGCGGCGCGCCGGGTGGCGGGGTGAATGCCGCGCCGACTGCGGTTATACTCCGGCATCCTGCCCAACGGGTGTCCAAAGCATGACCGAGCAGCCGCCAGCAGATGGCCCGCGCGCGCCGAAGAAGCGGGCCACGGCCAAGGTCATGAAACGCGCGCGCACGGTGCAGCTTTCCATGCTGCCCAAGATGCCCGCGATCGAAGGCCTTGACCTGCACGCCCACTACGCGCCCTGCGAGGCCGTGGGCGGCGACTTCTACGACTTCGTGCCGGTCAGCCCCTGGGAAATCGGCATCGTGATGGGCGACGTGGCCGGCCACGGCGTGGACGCCGCGCTGACCATGGCGATGGCAAAGAAGACGCTGCAGATCCACGGCAAGGGGCGCAGCTCGCCGCGCGAGACGCTGCTGGTCACCTGCGCCGACCTGGCTTCCGACCTGCCGGGCAACAGCTTCGTGACGGTGTTCTACGGGGTGCTTGACCTGCGCAACTGGCAGCTCACGTTCGCGTCCGCCGGGCACACGCCGCCGATCCTGTTCAACCCGGATCGCACGCCGCCGCTGCAGAGCGTGCCGGCCCGGGGCGTGGTGATGGGCGGGGCGTTCCTGCAGGCAATGGAGAAAAACCTGGCCGAGCAGACCATCAAGCTGCGCCGGGGCGACACGCTGTTCCTGTACACGGACGGCCTGAGCGAGGCGCCCAACGCCGAGGACGAGCAGTTCGGCGAGCCGCGCATCCTGCAGGCGCTGGGGGGCGTGATGACCGGCGACTCGCGCGGGATCGTGAACGCGGTGATTGCCGACCTCGGACGTTTCGTGGCCGACCACCCCCAGCAGGACGACCTGACGCTGCTCGCCATGCGCATCGCGGGCGAGCCCCAGGCCGCGGCGCGCGTGCCGCAGAGCCAGCGCAGGCGCGCGTGGCCGACCAACCTGCCCCCCGCCGGCAGCACCTTCGTCGGGCGCGCCGACGAGCTGGCGCAACTGCAGCAGTGGCTGCACGACGAAGGCGCGCTGGCGACCATCCAGGGCGCCCCGGGCATGGGCAAGTCGCGGCTGGCCCTGGAAGCGGGGCGGACGCTGCTGAACCACCTGCCGGGCGGCGTATGGCTGGTGGACGCCAGCGCTTCGGCAGACGCGGAGCAGCTGGCCCTCTCGGTTTCCCGGGTGCTCGGCCTGGCGCCTTCCAGCAGCGGGTCGATCGTGGAGGCCGTGGGGGCCGCGCTGGACTTCCGGCCGCCGCTGCTGCTGATCCTGGACAACTGCGAAGGCGGCGAACATTACGTGCGCGCGCTGCTCGAAAACTGGCGCGGCGCAGCGCCGCGGGTGCGCCTGCTGGTGACCGGCCGCGGCAGCCTGGGCCTGCCCGGCGAGCGCACGCTGGAACTCAGTCCGCTTGCCATGCCGAGTTCGCCCGACGAGTACGAGGTGCTGGACGACAGTGACGCGGCTTCGCTGTTTGTCGCGCGCGCGCGCGAGTCGAACCCGCTGTTCCGCGTGACGGACTCGAGCCGCAACCGCATCGCGTCGATCGTGCGCGAGCTGGGAGGCAACCCGCTCGCGATCGAGCTCGCCGCGGCGCAAAGCGCCGAGCTGTCGCCCCGCCAGATCGACGACGGGCTGCGGCGGCAGCGCAAGACGACGCGTCCGCCCGCGTCTAACAGCGCCGCGCAGCGCCCGCCCTCCGAGCCCGAGCTCGCGCGGTGGGCCTACGACCAGCTGCAGCCGGCCGAAAAGCTGGCGTTCTGCCAGCTCAGCCTGATGCGCGGCGGGTTTTACCTCGATGCGGCTGAAGCCGTGGTCGAGCTGCCCGCGGATGCACGTGCCGGCGACATCACAGCGGTGGTGCAGACCCTGCTCGACAAGCAGCTGCTGCAGGCCGAGAACACGCCTTACGGCATGCGTTTCCTGGTGCCGCCGCCGCTCAAGCCCTTCGGGCGGCGCGTGCGGGCGGAGTCAATCAGCGCCGACCGCGAGGACGCCCTGGCACGGCGGTACGTCACCTTCTACGCGGGTTACTCGGCCGCGCAGGAGGCGCGCTTCCATACGCGGCATGCGCGCGAAACGCTGGACCGGCTGGAAACCGACATCGACAACATCCTGGCGGCGCAGGACCTGGCGAACGCGAAAGATCTGCCGGAGCTCGGCGCCAGGGCGCTGCTGGGGCTGTCCCCCGTGTTCGACCTGCGCTCGCCAATGCTGCCGCGGCAGGAACGGTTGAACCGCGCGCTTGCCGGCCTGGACGACAAGAGCACTGACCTGCGCGCCCGGCTCCACATGGAGCTGGCCCAGGTCGCTTTCCATGAGAACAAGTGGGAAGACTCCCTGGCACAGCTCGCGACGGCGACGAAGCTGTGCCGGAAGGCCCGCAACGACCGGCTGCTGTGTGACGCCCTGCTGTTCCGGGTGTTTGTCCTGGCCCGTCACAACGATTTCAAGGAAGCCCGCCGGCTGGTGGAGCAGGCGACCACCGTGGCCGCGCGCGCCGAGTATGCGCGAGGTTATGAACGCGCGCTGATCATCAACGGAATCGTCACCAGCCAGGACAGCGGCGCCGCGGAGGCCCTGCAGCTGTACGAACGCGCGGAGCCGCTGATCCGCACGCGTGAAGATCCGCTCACGCTGATCGAGTGCCTGAACTGCAAGGGCTCGGCCCTGCGCGCGCTGCACCGCTTCCCCGAGGCGCTGGCCTGCGGCCAGGAAACGGTGAAGCTGTTGACGAACCTGAACGCCCCGCTCGGCATCGCGGTGCAGGACAACAACCTCGGCCAGGTCCACCGCGCCATGGGGTATTTCGACGACGCGCTGGAGTGTTACCTGCGGGCCGAGGCCGCGCTGCGCGACATCGGCGATCGCATGGTGCTGCCGCGGGTGCTGTGCAACATCGCCGAGCTGTACCAGTTCTTCGACCAGGCCGAGGACGCCGAGAAGTACGCGCGCGAAGCCCTTGAACTCGCGCGCAGGGACAACGACAGGCACATCCAGATGCGGGTGCAGCATATCTTCGGGCACCTCGCGCTCGGCCGTCACCAGCACGAGCAGGCGCTGGCAGGCTTCGAGGCCGCACTGGCGCTTGCCCGCGAGCTCGACCGCCCGGCCGACATCAGCATGGCGCTGGCGTTTGTTTCGCTGTGCCGCACGCAAACCGGTGCGGCCCGGGAGGCGCTGGCCGACATCATGGCCCTGCAGAAGCAGGGCGATGTTGTCTCGGAGCAGAAGAACGCGCTCGCGTTCTTCCTGTCGGCCTGCCGCGCCAGGGCCGAGCACAGGCTGGGCCATCGCAAACAGGCCGTCACCGCGCTGAAGGAGGCGCAGGGCCTGGCGAAGCTCGAGCGGCTGGACTACTACAGCTCGGACATGCTGCTGCATGCGGCCTGGGCCGTGATCGACGAGCTTGTCGCGGAGGGCCTGGGCGACCCCAAGGCGGAGCAGACCATCAAGGTGCGCTGCAGGCATTGCCGCGCCAAGGTGCGCGGCACGCAGAAGCAGGTGGATGACCTGGTGGCCTGCCCGGTGTGCAAGACCGCGCCTTTCAGCTACCGCGTGGAAATCCCCAGGCACGAGTAACGCCCGGGGCGTTGCCTGCTACTTGTACTTGTCGGACGCCTTGATGGCCTCGGACATCGCCTTGGCGTCCTCGGCCGCAGCGGTGCCCTTGTTCTTCTCATAGAACTTGTAGAGGGCCGTCAGCTTGTCTTCCTTGGTCTTCAGCTTCTTGTTGGCGGCCAGCGTCTTGGCCAGGTCCTTGCGCGCCTTCAGCTCGGCCTTGGCGGCCGGTTCCTTGGCCAGCTCCTTGGCTTCGGTGGCGGCGTTGTCGCCCAGCTCTTCACCCTTGAAGCGCGCGGCCAGCAGGTTCAGCGTGTTGATGGCTTCCTCGTAGCGGCCGGCTTCCCTGGCGGCATCCGCTTCGCCGCGCCAGAGCTTGCCCAGGGCCTCGCAGCGGTCGACGATCATTTTGGCGTCGGCGGCGATGTTTTCGGCGGGCTCGGCCGCGAGCAGCTCGTTGGCCAGCTGTTTCGCCTTGGTGTAGTCGCCCTTGCCGAAGGCCTCGGCGGCCTTTTCGCACTCCGGCGCCACTTTCTGCTGGCCGAGGCAGGGGTACTTCACGTCTTTCAGGGCGGCGTCGATGTACTTCTCGTAGTCGCCGCTGCCCTGGTACACCACGCGCCCGAACGAGTTGATCACGTACATCGCGGGCATGGTGACCATGTCGTAGCCCGAAAGCTTGCTGTCGGCCAGGGTGACGATCGGGAAGCTGTAACCCCACTCGCCGGCGAACGCCTGGTTCTCGCGCATGCTCAGCCCGTCGCCCTCGACGGCGAAGAAGTGCACGCCCTTGTCCTTGTAGCTGTCGAACACCTTCTGGAAGTGCGGCAACTGCCGCAGGCAAGGCCCTCAGGTGATGCCCCACACCTTGATCACGATCACGTCGCCGGCCATGCCGGCCTTGTCGACCGGGCCGGCGCGGTTGACCACGCCCCCCATGCTGAAGTCGGGCGCGTCCTTGCCCTCGATTTTCTGGGCGTCCAGCACGGGCGCCAGCATGACCAACAGGGCAACCAGCCAAAGCAGCGTCTTCATGATTCCTCCGGGGCACTTCACTCCGTATGTGTTGGCGCGGGGCGCCTGATCTTACACGCGCGGGCCGGAATCCGCGTCACTCAGGCCGGGTTTTCAGGCCGAACAACCCGGCGTCCAGCTTCGCGCGCGGGTACACCAGCTCGATTTCCTCGCCGCCGCGCAGCACCACGAACACGGCGTTCTGCCGGGCGGGCTCGGCCAGTGTCACGAACTTTTCCCAGGCCATGCGCAGGCCGGACTCGTCTTCGCCGTAGCCGGTGAAGCTGTCCGGGTTCTGCAGGTTGAAGCCGACCACCAGGTCGCCGGCGCGCAGGCCGGCCTTCTCCGCGTTCGAACCCGCGGGCACGCGCGTGACGATCACGCGGGGCAGATCGTCGCGCGTTTTCTGCACTGCCGCCCAGAGCGTGCAGCGGCTGCGGGCGGCGGCCAGGCGCGCACGCAGCACCGGGTGCCTGATCGCGGACATCGCCGCTGCCGCGGCCTGGATGGCGTCGAGGTAGGCGCCGAACGTCTCCATCGCCTCCACCCGGTAGACGTGCCAGTCCTCGGCGCGATAGCCCTCGTTGCGGGCGGCGTCGAACTGCTCCAGCATCTGCTGGTAGTTCCAGCCATGGGCGAGGCCGCGGGCCCACAGCAGCCGCATCTCGGCGCGCTGCCGCGGAGCGCCGCGTTCGATGTGCTGCGACAGGCGCCAGTTCGCATCCCAGCTTTCGCCCGCCTGCAGGCCGGCCCGCGCGTACGCGATCAGCAGTTCCGGGTGCCCTTCGTCGATCTCCAGGGCCAGCCGGTACCAGGCCGCGGCCAGCCGCCAGTTGCTTGCGGCGGCGGCGTCGGCGCCTCGCCGCGCGAACAGCCGGATCCGCTCTTCGCGCCCGTTCGCGTGTCGTTCGCGCCGCGCCCGCACCCAGGCCGCCAGGTCGACTTTCCCCTGCGGCTCACCGAGCCAGCGCCCATCGGCGTCGCGCTCGCGCGGCGGTATCGGGATGCGCAGCACGCTGAGGTCGGTGTCCAGCTCCTCGCGGTAACGGTAGCCCTCGAAGCCGTCTCGCCAGGCGCGTGCGGCGTCGAGGATGCGCGCGTCGCGCGCGGCCGTGCCCTGCCGCACGTAGCGGCGGGCGCGCTCCACCTCCGCGCCCTCCAGGCGCGGCACCCAGTCCGGCAGCGGCCCGCGCAGGAACGCGGGCGGCTGTCCGTCCTCGGTCAGCCAGGTGATTTCGCCGGTGCGGCGCGGCAGGGTCATGGGAACCAGCCCGTCGAGCTTGAGCCCGGCCTGCACCTGGGCAATCGCCGCCAGGGTCTCCAGGTCGAACTGCTGCAGCTCATGCAGGCGGGCCAGCGCGGGCGCCAGGCGCCACACCTCCACCTCGCCGCCGTAGGAGGTCACCAGCGCCGTGCTGCCGTCCGGCGCAAGCGCGCCGCCGTTCGCGAATCCGAAACCGAACCAGGTGCCGGCCAGCTCACGGCCCGTCGCCAGGTCCACCACCGCCGCGCCGTCGGTCTCCGCGAGGTAGAACAGCCGGCGCCCGTCGGCGAAGAACTGCAGGTCCGTGATGCTGTCCGACCGCACCTTCAGCGTGCGCAGGCGTTCCCCGCTTTCGGCGTCGTAGATGCCGATCAGCCCGCGGTCGCGCATCATGGCCACCACCGTGCCATCGGGGGAAACCGCGCCGGCCCGCGAATAGGAGGCGTTGCGCTCGAGCCGGGCCAGTACCTTGCCGCTCTCCAGTTCCAGGATCAGCGGCTCGGCGTCGCCGCCGCTCAGAAGCACGCGCCGCCCGTCGGGGAACATCTGCAGGCTCGGGCGATCCAGTGTATCGCGGTGCTGCAGCAGCAACTCGCCGCTGGACGCATCGCGCAGCTGCAGGCCGTAGTACCATCCGGTCAGCAGCAGGCGCCCTGATTTATCGAAGGCCACTGCCTGCACATCGTCATGGACCGCGATCTCGCGCAGGGCGCGTCCGTCGCCCGTCTCCCACAGCGCCACGGAGCCGCCGCTGTGCGCGATCGCCAGCAGCCTGCCGTCCTGCGAAAAAGCCAGGTCGGTAATGTAGTCCGGCAGCACGCTGGTTTCCGCCACCACCGCGCCGCCGTCCACCTCGAACAGCCGCACCAGGCCCGAGTCGGTCACGGCCGCGGCCAGCACTCCATCCGGGGCGATGGCAACGCGGCCCAGCACGCTGGCGCCCAGGCGGTACTGCTCGGGGGCCAGCGCCGGGTGGGCCTCCCATGCCCTGAATTCGCCGTCGACGCTGGCGGTGATGATGTCGCGCCCGGCGGGGGAGACGGCGGTGCAGGCGACGGCCGCGCGGTGGGCCCGATGCCGCAGCACCACGCTGCCCTCGCGGGTGTCGATGTAATTGAGCATGCCGTCGCCGTCGCCGCACACCACGAAGCCCGGGCCGGCGCCGAAGCGGCAGCTGATGATGGGGCCGGTCCCGACCTTGATGTTGAAGCGCAGGCTGACCGGCTCGAGCTCCCAGCCGGCGACGCTGCCGTCCGACAGCGCCATCACCAGCAGCCCGCCGTCGGGGCTGATCGCCGTGCCCCACACCGACAGCGACTTCCCCAGGTTGATCCGCCCGGTGGTGACCGGCGGATTGTCGCCGGCGTAATCCCAGGCCCACTGGTTGAGCATCGGGTCCATCAGCCAGATGCGTTCGCGGTTCGGGTCAAACTCCGCGGAGATCACGCCCTGGCCGTTCTCCAGTTTGAGTTGCCGTGTGGTCACGCCGGTGCGGGGATCGACCAGGTGGATCGGACCTTCGCGGGTGGGCACCAGCAGGTGCAGGCCGTCCGGGCTGAAGTTGATGCAGCTGGAGATGGCGTTCAGGTTGATCACACGCAGGACTTCGCCCGAGGCGGCATTGACCAGCGACAGCCGGCCGTCCGCGGCGAACACGGCCAGGGTGGCGCCGTCGGGGCTGAAGGTGACGCGGAACAGGCTGGCGTCGCCGACCTGCAGGCTCCAGACGGTCGAGGCGTCGCTGACGCGGCGCAGCAGCAGGCGCCCGCCGTAGTCGGCGCTGGCGAACGTGCCGCCGTCGGGGCTGATTTCCATGGCAGTCGAGCCGAGCAGGTGGTCCGTGGAGCGCGCGACCAGCGGCTTGCCGTCCGTCCCGATCACGCCGAAGCCCTCGCCCTTCAGCGCCACCAGCAGCGTCTGCCCGTCGGGACCGAAACTTGCGGCCTGCACGCGCCCGTTGCCGCGCCCCTGCTGCTGCAGCGTCTCGGCGCCGGCGTAGTCGAACAGCCGCCAGCCGTCGTCGAACATGCCGACCAGCAGCCGGGAGCCGTCAGGGCTGAGCTCGAGCTGCGGCACGACCCACTCCGCAGTGGGGAATCCGCGCAGGCGTTTGCCCTCGGACATCTCCAGCAGGCTGACCTCGTTCGCGTAGGTCGAGACCAGCAGCCCGTCCGGCGCGAACAGCAGGGCGTTCACGGCTTCCGTGACCGGAAACTCGCGGGGCGGGCCGTCCTCCTGCAGCTCCCACAGCAGCACGCCCGTCGCCGTGCCGCAGGCAAGCCGGCCGCCGTCGGGCGACACGGCCAGCGCCGTGAACCCGGCGTCTTTCATCTCCCGCGAGCGCCCGGCGGATCCGTCGGCGGCGTGCCACTCCCAGACCTTGCCGTCGGACCCGGCCGTGAAGAAGGTGTCGCCGTCGGGGCCCGGTGCCAGCAGGGGCGGGTATCCCCACGGGTGCGCGGCGCGCGCCGAGAGCTCAACGCCGTCCGCGACGCTCCAGATGCGGATGGTGCCGCCTTCCTCCAGCGCGACCAGCCGCGTGCCGTCGCCGCTGAACAGCAGGCGGCGTTCCTGGTACACCTCGGTCGAGATGCGCCGCAGCAGCGTGCCGGTCGCGACGTCCCAGATGCCGACGTCCGGCAGCGCCGTGTTGTCGGCGCTGGCGGTGAACTCATCGAGCGCGCGCGGCGGCTTGTGCATCGGCGCGGCGCACAGCCGGCGGTCGCGGCTGAACACCGCCGGGCCCGCCGGCAGGTCCACGTAACTGCGCGTGCTCCAGACCGGGAAGGCGGCCTCGTTCAGCGTGCTCACCAGCCGGGTCGCGTCGACCACGTCCGCGTCGGCACGGTGCGCGGCGGCCAGGTGCAGCAGGTGTTCGCCGGTCTGGCCGCGCTCATCGGCCAGTTGCGCGTAGCCGAGGTGCGCCTGGGCCAGGTTCCGACGGGCCTGCTCGAGTGCGCGGGTGGCGCGCTCTTCGCTGCGCCGGGCCTCGTCGGCCTGCGCGTCGGCGCGGCCGCGTTCAAGTTCCGCCTCGGCGGCCTTCTGTACCGCCACGCGCTTCTGCGCGTCGGCGTCGTCGGCGCGTTCTTTCGCGATGCCCTTCTGGCGCTCCGCCTCCTGGGCCTGGTCCTGGGCGATGCCCTTCTGGCGCTCGGCTTCGCGCGCCTGGCTTTCCGCGATGCCGCGCTGCGCCAGCGCATCCGCCTGTGCGGCAAGCGCCGAGTCGCGTTCGCGTTTCACGTTGCCGTAGGCGTACACGCCGCCTGCCACCAGCACCAGCAGCGCCAGCACGGTGACCGCCACGGCCGCGCGGTTCCTGGCCACGAACCGGGTCAGCAGCTCGAACGCCGAGTAGCGGTAGGTGCTGACCATGCGACCGTCGCGGAAGGCCTGCACTTCGTCGGCCAGGTCGCGCGCGCTCTGGAAGCGGTCATCGGGGTTGCGCTGCAGGGCGCGCATTACCAGTGCCGCGAGCTCGGGCGGCGCGTCGGGCGAGACGTCGGGGATGCGCCGGGGCTCTTCGCTCAGCACGCTGGACAGCACCTGCTTGGCGGTTTTGCCCTGGTAGGGCGCCTCGCCGGTCACGATCTCGTACAGCACCGCGCCCAGCGAATAGATGTCGCTGCGCTCGTCGACCATGTCCAGCTTGCCGGCTGCCTGCTCGGGGGGCATGTAGGCGGGCGTGCCCATCACCTCGCCTTCCATGGTGAGGTCGGGCGCTGCTTCGTGGTCGATCTTGGCGGCCACCGCGGTGTTGTCGCCGCCGCGCACGCGGGCCAGGCCCCAGTCAAGCACCAGCGCCTCGCCGAAGTCACCCAGCATGATGTTGGCAGGCTTGATGTCGCGGTGGATCACCCCGCGCGAGTGCGCGAACGCGATGGCGTTGCAGATGTCCACGAAGGCATCGAGCAGCTTCATGCGCTCGGCCTGCTTCTGCTGGTCGCCCAGGTCTACGTCCGTGCGGATCGCGCGCAGGCGGCTGGCCAGCGTGCGGCCCTTCACGTACTTCATCGTGTAGTACAGGCTGCCGTCGTCGCGCTGGCCGATTTCATAGACCGGCACGATGTTCGGGTGCTCGAGCTGGCCGGTGACCGTGGCCTCGCGCAGGAAACGGGCTGCCGCGGCCGTGGTGTTGCTGGCCGGCGTGCCCTGGCCCGAGCCGGGGGTGCCGCTGCCGGAGCCGGTCTTGAACGGCAGCAGCTCTTTCAGCGCCACTTCACGCCCGACCACCTTGTCCACCGCGACCATGATGCGACCCATGCCGCCGCGGGCGTGCTCGCGCAGCAGCTGGTAACGCTCGTTGCCGGCCGTCTTCAGCTTGGGCCGCTCGATGATGGTGGTGGCGCGCTTGGGCGACAGGCTCAGCAGCGTGGCTGCGATCTCGGATTTCTCGGCCGGCTTGCCGGTGCTGAGATTCAGCAGGGTCTGCTGCACTTCGGGCGGCACGCCGGCCTCGGCCAGCAGATTCTCGGCCTCGGCGGGGTCCTGGGCGAGCACCGTGGCGTCGCGCCGCAGCTCCTCGACCTGCGAGTGGGGGACCTGGTCGAAGACCGTGGCGGCGCCGGCTTCGTCGGCCTCGGCCTGCTCCAGCAGGTTCATGCCTTCCTCCGGCGAAACGAAACCCCGTTTCACCGCTAGGATGACGGCAAGCAGCGCCTTCTTGTCCTGGGCCATGGCGCCATTGTGTGGCGGATTTCGGCCGGGTAAAGCCCTTGCGGGGATTCATGGGCCAGTGCTGGCGTGCGCATGCTCTGCTCGTTACCCTTGCGCCCCTGAATTTCCCGCGACTCGAGATCAAACATGGCCGATTCACCCAGACCCGCACGAGTACGTGTAGCACCCAGCCCCACCGGCGACCCGCACGTCGGTACCGCCTATATGTCACTGTTCGATCGCGCGCTGGCCGACAAGACCGGCGGCCAGTTCATCCTGCGCATCGAGGACACGGACCGAAACCGCTACGTCGCCGACTCCGAGCAGCAGATCTTCGAATCGCTGGCCTGGCTCGGCCTTGAACCCGACGAAGGCCCCCACAAGGGCGGGCCGGTCGGCCCCTATCGCCAGTCCGAGCGCCTGCCCCTCTATAAGGAAGCAGCCGAGACGCTGCTGAAATCCGGCCACGCCTACAAGTGCTTCTGCACGGCCGACCGGCTTGCCACCCTGCGCAAGATCCAGCAGGCCGAGAAAAGCGCGCGCATGGGCTACGACGGCCTGTGCCGCGGCCTGAGCGCCGAAGAAGTCAAGGCCAAGGAAGCGGCCGGCGAAGAGTACGTGGTGCGGCTGAAGATGCCGCGCGAGGGCGACATCAAGGTGGAAGACCTGTTCCGCGGTACGCTGTCGTTCAAGGCCGACGAGCAGCAGGATGCGGTAATGCTGAAGTCGGACGGCTTCCCGACGTATCACCTGGCGAACATCGTGGACGACAACGCGATGGGGATCACCCACGTGATCCGCGCCGAGGAATGGATACCGAGCCTGCCCCTGCACTTCGAGTTGTACCGGGCGTTCGGCTGGGAGCCGCCGGTGTTCGCGCACATGCCGCTGCTGCGAAACAAGGACAAGAGCAAGATCAGCAAGCGCAAGAACCCGACCAGCCTGCTGTGGTACCGCGACGCGGGTTTTCTGCCCGAGGCGCTGAAGAATTTCCTGGGCCTGATGGGCTTCAGCCTGCCCAACGACCAGGAAATTTTCAGCTACCAGGAGTTCCTGCAGCACTTTGCGCTGGAGAAGGTGAACATCGGCGGGCCGATCTTCGACGTGCAGAAGCTGCACTGGCTGAACGGCGAGTACATCCGCGCGCTTGAGCCCGCCGAGATCGAGAAGCGCCTGGTGGAATACGTGAAGCTGCTGATGCACCGGGAAGTCGAGTTCATGGACCTGCCGGAAGACCAGCTGCCCACGGACCAGTTCCTGGCCGAGTTCGAGCAGAAGCGCCGCAAGCGCTCAAGGGTGCTGGCGCAGCTCGCGCCGCAGCTGATGACCAGCTACGAGGTGAACCCCGCGCTGCTGCTGCCGATCATCCCGCTGATCCGCGAGCGCATGCACACGCTGGGTGAGGCGGCCGACTACCTGCCGATGTTTTTCACGGACGAGTTCAGCTACACGCCGGAAGACTTCGTGCAGAAGAAGGGCACGCTGGACGACGCGAAGAAGGCGTTGAACACCATGCGCGAGATCGTGCAGATCGCGGATTTCAACGACGCCGAGGGCGCGCTCAAGCAGATGGACGAGCTGTCGAGGGCCAAGGCCGAAGAGCTGGGCCTGAAACTGGGCCCGTTCCTGGGCCCGGTACGCATGGCCATCACCGGCAGCAAAGTAAGCCCGCCCCTGATGGAAAGCATGCTGGTGCTCGGCAAGGAAGAAACCCTCAAGCGCGTCGACAACGCGCTGCGGTTCCTGGGTTAGTCTGTCGGCCCTCACGGGCCTCGGGTTGGGGCGGGCGATGCGTTCCCGGCCCTTACGGGCCGGGCTACGGTCTGCCGGCCCCTGCGGGGCCTGTGTCCATCGTGCGCTGCCGGGCTACGCTCTGTCGGCCCTTACGGGCCGGGCTACGATCTGGCGGCCCCTGCGGGGCCTTGGGTTGGGGCGGCGATGGTGTCCCGGCCCTTACGGGCCGGGCTAATGTCTGACGGCCCCTGCGGGGCCTCTATCTAACAGCCGCTGCAGGGCCTGCGTTTCACATCCCTTGCAGGGCTTGCGTTTCACATCCCTTGCAGGGCCTGCGTTTCACATCCCTTCCGTGGCCTGCGTTCCCGGCCCTTGCGGGGCCTGTGTTGCACGTCCCTGGCGGGGATTCCTGTGTGGGGTTCGGACTTCGAGTTGTGTCAGGCCTTGAAAAGGCCGTAAGACCGTAGCCCGGCCCGTAAGGGCCGGGTAGCCTGTTCCCCCGTCTCGAGAGGCCCGTCAGGGCCGACAGAATCGATGGGCTGACCATGGCGCACACCTACACACGCCTGCTCTATCACATCGTGTACTCGACCAAGGACCGCATTCCCCTGTTGCCGGGCCCATGGAACGCGCGCATGCACGCGTACCTCGGTGGCATCGTGCGCAACCTGAAGGGAAATCCGATCCAGGTTGGCGGCGTCGCGGACCACGTGCACCTGTTCGTTCAACTGCCGCCGACGATCACGATTTCGGAAACGATCAACAAACTGAAATCCAACTCCTCACGCTGGATCAACGAGCAACCCGATTTCAAAGACAAGTTCGCCTGGCAGGAAGGCTACGCCGCCTTCAGCGTCAGCGACAACCGTTACGATGAAACGATCAAGTACATCCAGACCCAGGAAGCTCATCACGCGCGGCAGGGTTTTGTCGAGGAGTTGAAGGAGTTCCTTCAGCACAACAACATGCCGTTTCGTGAGGCCGATCTGTTGTGATTGGGGTCTGTCGGCCCTTACGGGCCTTGGGTTGGGGCGGCGATCGGTTCCCGGCCCTTACGGGCCGGGCTAGACTCTGACGGCCCCTGCGGGGCCTTGTTCTGATCGTGACTGACAAGCAGTAGTGGTAACGAACGGAACAGGCGTGACATTGCTCCATTCCCTACGCCAATCGTATCTACACAAGTCTGGCATTTCAGCCGGCGCAGCCGGCGTCTCTCCGGGTAAGCCCCCGGCGGTCGGCACTGAGCGCAGCGAAGCGCCGACAAGCCGGGG
>JAANMY010000215.1_pt1 | contig 83692 bp, 69 predicted proteins | sample 7279691 | NCBI WGS metagenome assembly JAANMY01 (sample SAMN14094543, study PRJNA606508) | bioreactor metagenome | isolation source: A lab-scale SPAN reactor treating ammonium-rich wastewater day 388 | place: Ireland: Galway | collected 2018-02-07 | reverse complement strand
TCCCCACCAAACCCATCTGGGCTGCGCGGACGATCATGAAGACCACCGACGAGATCGCCCTGCCCCAGCACGTCCTGGTTCGCGATGCAGAGGCGACGAGCGTGCCAGGCGTCGGGGCCGGGCTGGCGGCGACCCACATCACGGCGGAGCTGGACGGCCACGATTTCCTCGACTGCCTGGAACGGGCGGCGCTCGGGGAGATCTGGAAGGTGGTCGGCCCTGACCGAAAGCCGCGCATCGCGCACTTTTTCCACGAGGAAGCCGTTGCAGGCCGATCGCGGGAACTCGATCGGCTGTGGGCTGTCTCGCACCCAGCGCTGCCGCCGCTGGGCCTGGCCCGGGGACCGTCCGGGCGGCTGGTGTTGCTGGCCGACGGGTACGATCAAACGTTCGCGGGGTGGCTGCGCGAGTGTCGCGCCTGGGGACTGCCCGGAGTGCCGCGGACCGAACTGCTCGCGCAGCTGCGCTTCGTCGCCCAGGCGCTCGACGAGATCTACCACCAGTCGCGCCTCGCCCACCTGGGGCTGCACCCGGGCAACCTGTGGCTCAAGGACGGCCGGGTACGTCTGGGCGGGTTCGGTCTGGTGAATCTGCTCGGCCCGGACACCGCTTGCCGGGCGGCCGCGCTGCATCCGGTGTACGCGGCCCCGGAACTGTTCGACGGGGAGGCCGGGCCGAGGAGCGATCAGTACAGCCTGGCCCTCATTTACGCCGAGATGGTCACCGGCATCCACCCGCTGTGCGCCCACGCCGGCTCGCGGCCGGGCAAGCCGAATCTGGTGATGCTGGCCACCGCCGAGCGCGAGGTCATTCGGCAGGCCGTCAACGCGGACCCGCGCCGCCGCTTCGCCAGCTGCCGGGATCTGGTCGCGGCCCTGGAAGGACTGCCGGGCGAGGCGGCGCAGGAAGGGCGGCGTCAGCCAGGGACGCTGCCGGTGCTGCTGCGGCCCGAGGCGGACGGTCGCCGGCTGGGCACGCGGTCGCTGGACGAGTTTGCCCGCGAACTGGTCGGTCTGGCAGCTGGCGGGGGCGCCCTGTGCGAGCACGGGCCGATCCGTTACCACCTGGAGCCGGGCCGGAGTCTGCGCCACCGCTGCGGGGTCAGTCTGTTCGCCGGGGCGGCGGCCCTGAAGCTGGAAGGGTTCCGCCAGGAGTGGGACGCCGAGGCGGTTCTGCGCGACCAGGACACGTTCGTCTTCGCGGTCCGGGCCGCGCCGCTGTTCTGGGAACGACTCGTCGGCAGGCACATCGGACTGGAAATCGAGGTGCGGGTGACGCGCCCCGCCCGCCCGGGCCACAAGCTGTCCGAGTTGACGGTGGTAATCCGGCCATTCGGGTGCGGACGCGAGCGGGCGGTGCGCCTGCTGGAGTCTCTGGGGCCAGTCGTGCTGGAGCGGCTGCGGGCGCACCTGCAGGTGCGCTCGGACCTGCGCGCCCAGGACCGCCTCGTGTGGAACCAGCCGCTGCGCGTGGTGCCGGTCCTGGCCGGGCTTGAGGACGGGGCCGCGATCGAGTGTGTCGGCAAGGACATCTCGGTGCGTGGGATCGGGCTGTTCCTGCCCAGGCCGTTGCCGGCGTCGCACTTCTACGTCCGCCACCCGACGCTGCCGGCTCTGGGCAACGTCCAGGCCCTGGCCCGGGTGGTGCGTGGCCAGCGCTGCCCGGACGGCTGGTACGAGGTCGGGGCGCAGTTCGCGCTGGAGGGACCACAGCGCTGACCGCACCGCGAACCCGGCCGGCCGGTCGTTCATGGGCGGGGCGGGGGCGTCGGTCGAGAGCTGGTCGGGTTCGGCGCCGCCGTGCCGCCGACCTTGATCGCCGCCTTGCACAGCAGGCAGCTGACCACCTTGCCGCGGTCGCGGTCCTCGACCAGCATGAACTTCCGGCACTTCGGATTGGGGCACTGAACGGCGAATACCATGATCGTCCGGAGGCAGTAGGCAGTAGGCAGGTGGCAGCAGGGTGAAAGCCCACGGGCGGCGCCCCGTGGGCCAATCGCTGGAAACCTAACCCACGGGACGCCACCCGTGGGCTTTATTTGACTGCCTCCTGCCTCCTGCTTTCTGCCTCCTGCCTCCTGCCTATTGAATTTGCAGGCTCCGTACCCAGGCCGCTTCGCGGGCGATTTCCTCCTCGGACAGGCCGCTGGAACGGTGCAGTTCGGCCCGCGCCATTTTGCCGCTCGTCATGTCCAGCGCCATCACGTCGATCAGCCCATCGCTGCCGACGCCGCAGCGGACCTGGATCGGCGAGAGCCGGGGCAGGTTCGGCGGCAGTCCCTCGATCCAGCACTCGCCGATGCTGATGCAGGCGTCCGCCTGGTGGGCTTCGCCTTGCAACACCTTCACCCGGACGCGCGGCTGATTCTCCACGACGGTGCGGTACACCCGGCTGGCGGCTGTCGGCAACTGGGTGTTCTTGGGGATCAGGATGTCGTTGATCCGGTCCTGGTTTTGCTTCACCTCGATGCCGAGGCTGTGCGAGTTGACGTTGATCTCGACGACCTGGCCGAGCAGATCCCGCAGGTCGGCGTCGAGCATCTCTGGATCGGCCGAGCGTGAGGCGACGATGCCGGCGTGGATGGCGGCCCCGCGCGCCACCACCTCGCTCACCGCCAGCGAGTTGTCGGGCGGCTTGCCGGTCAGTTCCTGGAGCATCTGGACCGTCATCGGCATGTGCGTCGAGCCGCCGACGAGGAGCAACCGATCTACCCGGTCCCACGTCAGGCCCGCCTGGCGGAGAACCTGTTGCGCCGTCAGCCGGGTGCGCGTCAGCAGGTCGCGCGTCATCGTCTCGAACTCGTGTCGGGCGATCGGCACGCTCAGCACCTGGCCGCGGTGGGCGCAGGTGACGCTGGCCTGATTGAGCTTGCTCAGCGTGCGCTTGGCCCGCTCGGCCGCGGCGGTGAGGGCCGCGAGGGACTGCGGATCGGTACGCGGATCCTCGCCGTAGTTGGCCAGGAACCTGGTCGCGACGTGGTCCACGATGCGGTCGTCCCAGTCCTTGCCCCCGAGGCGGACGTCGCCCTCGATGGCGAGGCTCTCGAACCGGCGGTGCGCTAGCCGGACGAGGGTCACATCGAACGTCCCGCCGCCGAGGTCGTACACCAGGACCGTTTGTTGCTGGGTGGGCAGGGCCGCGTCGAGGAGGAACTGACCGTGGCCCTGGGGCGGGCGGAAGCAGTAGGCGAGGGCTGCCGCAGTCGGTTCGTCGAGGATGTCGAGGACGTCCAGGCCGGCGATGCGGCCGGCGTCCTTGGTAGCCTTGCGGCGGGTGTCGTCGAAGTAGGCCGGGACGGTGATGACGGCCTTGCTGACGGGACCGAGGCGGTACTCCGCGTCCTGGACCAGCTTGCGCAGGACGATGGCCGAGAGAGTTTCGGGGCGGAACGTGCGACCGGCGACCGGGTAGCTATAGGCGGGCAGGCCCATGTCGCGCTTGACGAGCATGGCGACCCGATCGGGGTGTTCGAGGGCGACGTCGCGGGCCGCCTGGCCGACGACGGCGATCCCGTCCTCGAGCAGGACCGCGCTGGGGGTGAGCATCTCGCCTTCGCGGTTGGGCAGGGTAACGGCCTGCCCGCGGTCATCGAGGGTCGCGACGGCACAGAACGTGGTGCCGAGGTCGATCCCGACCAGTTTGCCCGCGGGGGAAGTCATGGTCAGTACCCGGGGAGGGGAGCGCGCCAGTGCAGATTGACGCCGTCCATTGTAGCAGAAGGGTTGGGGGTTAGGGACTCGGGATCAGGGAAAGGGAGAAAGCCCACGGGCGGCGGCCCGTGGGCTTTACAGAGCCCCTTGCACACACCATCCTCCTCGAACTTACACTAACCCCTCCTTAGCCGCCCCGGCTGCGCTTGTTCGTCGGCCGGATGATCACCAGGCCGTTGTTCGGCCCGGGGATGGCGCCGCGGACGAGGACGAGGTGATTCTCGGCGTCGATGCGGACGATGTCGAGGTTGCGGATCGTCACCTGCGAGTTGCCGTACTGGCCGGCCTGGCGGATGCCCTTCTTCGGCCGGCCGCTCCCGCGGTTGCTGGCGTTCGACGCGACCGACCCGTGCTGCCGGTTACCCTTCTTGACGCCGTGGCTGCCGCGCAGGCCGCCGAAGTTGTGGCGCTTCATCGGGCCGGTGAACCCGCGGCCCTTGCTCGTCCCGATCACATCGACGCGCGGAACATCCTTGAACACCTCGGCGGCCGTCAGCACCGTCCCGACGGTCGTCTCGGCCGGGGCGTTGAGGCGGAACTCGCGGATGTAGCGCTGCGGCTCGACGTCGGCCTTCGGCGGCAGCGCGACGCCGGCCTCCTGGCGCGCCTTGCGGCGGTTGGACACGAACGACGAGGCGACGTGGCCGCGCTCCGGCCGGGTGGCCTTGCGGCGCGGCTTGTCGAGGAAGCCGACCTGGACGGCGCTGTACCCGTCGCGGTCGGCATCGCGCACCTGCAGGACCGGACACGGTCCGACCTGAAGCACCGTCACCGGCGCGATCTTGCCCTTGTCGTCGTAGACCTGGGTCATCCCCACCTTCAACCCGAGCAACCCCAGTGGCATGGCCGCCATCCCCTTTCACGGACCCACCGCCCGGGTGAATCGCCCGGACGTTTCTCGTACAAAAACGCACGACGCCGGCCGCTTACGGTGCCGCCGGCCGGGTGTTGTTACCCAGACCCTGAAAACTGTTATTATGGACGTTCCGGGGCGATCGTCCAGGGCAAAGGGGTTCGCCATGCGCAAGAAGTTCGTCGTCGGCAACTGGAAGATGTTCACCACCGCTGCCGCCGGCGCCCAGCTCGCAGCGGCGGTGGTGCAGGGCGTCGGCAAGGCCGACCGGGTCACCGTCGCAGTGTGTCCGCCGTTCCCGTACCTGGCGCGCGTCGCCGAGGTGGTGCGCGGCACTCCGATCGGGCTCGGGGGGCAGAACCTTTACCCGGAGAAAGAGGGGGCGTTCACCGGCGAGGTCAGCCCGACGATGCTCGTTGACGTCGGCTGTCGCTACGTGATCGTCGGCCACAGCGAGCGGCGGCACAAGCTGGGCGAGGACGACGCCTTCATCAACCGCAAGGTCAAGGCCGGGCTGGCGGCCGGGCTGCAGGTGATCCTGTGCATCGGCGAGACGCTGGAAGAACGGAAGGGGAATCGGACCGAGGCAGTCCTCGACCGGCAGCTGACGGCCGGGCTAGCGGGCGTGACGGCAGACGTGCTGGGCGGGGTGGTAATCGCCTACGAGCCGGTGTGGGCGATCGGTACGGGCCACAACGCCACTCCGGAGCAGGCCCAGGAGGCGCACACCTTTGTCCGGCGGCGCGTGGGGCAGCTGTGCGGCGAGGCGGCGGCCGCGGCCCTGCTGATCCAGTACGGCGGCAGCGTCAAGGCAGACAACGCGGCGTCGCTGCTGAGTCAGCCGGACGTGGACGGCGCCCTTGTCGGCGGCGCCAGCCTGAAGGCCGACGACTTCCTGGCGATCGTGCGAGCGGGGGTGAGGTGACCTCGCGGGGGGCGCCCGGGGAAATTCGATGTTAAATCCCTCGGCCCCGGGCGTAGCAGCCCATGAGCGACGTCTACGACATCGCGAGCAGCGACACGCTCCTGGAGAAACTCAAGGGGCCGGAAGACCGCGAGGCGTGGGAGCGCTTCGTAAGCCTTTACCGGCCGCTGATCGACGCCTGGGGCCGGTTCGCTGACCATGTCGTACTTCGCCGTCCAGGCGGAGAACAACGCCGAGCGGCTCGCGGCGGCGCTGCACGCCAACAAAACGGCACACTGGCGCGGCAGCAGGATTGCTGTGCGGCTCGTGCAGTTTATCCGAGACAACCCAAACGTGGCGCGGCTGCCGTCGTACGAGCTGGTCAGGCGGTTCCAACTCGCGAATCCGGACGTGACCGACGCCGACCTGGACGGGGCGTTCGCTCCCCCGCCCCCTCCTCCTGACACCGCACCGCCGACTACCGATGCGTTCTCCCAGCCCCCACTCGCCGGAGGCCGGGAGACGGGAGGCTTCAACCCGGCGATGTTCGGCGATTAACAGCCTCTGAATTGCCGTCCCCAGGGCCGGGCGCTCGTGCAGACGGGGTGAAGTAGGGTAGCTGGCGCGGGCTGCCGGGCGGTAAACTGCGAGTGACGAGGCAACCGTTCAACCGACGAGGGAGGCCCGACGCATGAACGCCCCGCTCACGACCCACGCCGGCTGGGAATGGCCCGCGGACGTCCTCGCGCTGGCGGCGGAACAGGGCGTCACCGAGTACCTGCAGCCGCTGCTGGACGCGACTCGCCGGCTCTTCCCGACGGCCCGCTCCTTGACGGTGTCCGTGAACGAAGACCCTGAAATCCGAGACATGCGTACCATTGTGTTCGACGTCCGCGTGCCGCAGGCGGACGTGCCGGACTTCGTTTCCGCGGTGCACCGCTGGACGGACGAGTTGTTCCGCTGTTGCCCAGCGCCATTGGTGACCGTTTTTTGTCTGCTCCTGGACCTGGTGGCCTGATGAAGCCGCGCGACTTCCTGGACGTGGCGGACGCCCTTATCACAGGTATGGGGGAGGCGGAGTGGCGGTCCGCCGTGAGCCGAGGCTACTACGCAGCCTTTCACGCCGCCCGGGCGTTGCTCCGCCAGTGCGGGTTCGAGGTTCCTCAGGGCGAGCAGGTGCATGGCTACCTTTGGTTGCGTCTCTCCAACTCGGGGCACCCGGATGTCCAAAAGGCAGGAACCGATTTGAAACTCCTGCGACAAGAGCGGAACTGGGCGGACTACGATCTCGATCGGGAACGGACCCACGCGACCGCGGTGGGTTACGTCGAGCACGCGGAGGCGATCTTTGACCTCCTGCAACTGGCGGCCAATGAGCCGTCGGTGTGCGGGCGGATTACCGAGACGATGAAAGTGTACGAGCGCGACGTGTTGCGCGCGGTCACCTGGCATGGTTAATCGGGACTCATAAACTCGCCAACCGTCGTGACGCGGTGGTCGCGCGCCGCCGCGTAGACCGCCTCGCACAGCGCGATCGTCTCCAGGTTGTCGCGCCCGCTGATCTCCGGTTCGGTCCCGTCCTCGATGGCACACAACAGCTGCGCCATCGTTCCGACGAACGCATCCGGGAACCACACCTCCTTCCAGCGCGGCTGGAGCCAGTACCCGGGCTGCCGCTTCGTCGTGAAGTCCAGCGTGCTCGGCGTCCGCGCCGGGTAGGTCGGCCAGCCGATCGTACCGCGCGCCAGCCCGTCCGTTCCCTCGACGCGCCAGTGGATGCCGATATCGCTCTCGGACCCCTCGCGCGCCGGCCCGGTCCAGACGTCGTCCCACGACGAGGCGCGGCAGCCGTTGTCGTACTCGAGGATGTACAGGTTGATGCCGTCCGCGTGCGGGAAGCGCGTGCGCGGGTCGGGGCGCGTGCTCGCCAGCACGCGGTCCGGCGTGCCGAACCAGTACCGGAACGTGTCGAGGTGGTGGATGCTCATCACGAACGTCGATAGCGAGGGCAGCCGCTCGCTCCACGGCATCCAGTGCGGGATGGCGCGCATGTCGATCGTGCCGAGCACCGGCTCGCCGAGCCACCCGCGCCGCAGCACGTCCTTCAGCGCCCGCACCGACTGGTCGTAGCGCATGTTCTGGTTGACCGCGAGCGCCACGCCCGCCCCGGCGCAGGCGTCCACACATTCCTTCGCCGCGCGGTAGCTCATCGCCAGCGGCTTCTGCGCCAGGACGCCGCGGAGCGCGCCGTTGCGCTCGACGGCGCGGCGGATCAGGTCCGGCTGCGCGTCCGGCGGCACCGCGATGTCGAGAACCTCGATGCTGTCGTCGGCGAGGAGGTCGTTGATGGTGGCGTGGCAGCGCGGGACGGCGTGCAACTGAGCAACTGCGCGGGCGTGGTCGAAGTCGCGGGCGGCCAGGGCGACCGGGTTGAACCCGGCCTGGCGGTACGCGACCAGGTGGCAGTCGCGCATGATGAAGCCGCTGCCGATGCAGCCGATGCGGACGTCCTTGCGCCGCGGCAGGCGCGGCAGGTAGTCGAGCGCCAGGTCAATCGCGACGGGCATGCGAATCAACTCCGCGGGTCGAGGGTCAGTTCAAAGCCAGGGAGGAGTTTTGTCGTGTAGACGTCGCCGTAGGTCAGGTCAATGACCGTCCAGCGCTTGCCGCGCCGCCGGTGGACGCGCATCGTCGGCCGGTCCGGGTTCTTGCGGGCGTCGATCGCCCAGTACTCCTTGATCGTCGGCACCTCCAGGTACAGCGCGACGTTGCGCACCAGATCCTTGTCCGGGTCGTCCGCCGACACCACTTCCACGACCAGGAGCGGGCTGACGTTCTGCCATTTGATCTCTGTAAACGGCAGATCGATCGGGAAGTCCCGGTACGCGGTCACGTCCGGCTCGGGGCTGGTCACGCCCGGTCGGTCCGGGACGAAGACGCGGGCGTTGGGATGAACGTAGTTGAGGATCTCCGGGTGGGCGCGCCAGTAGTCAACGAGCTTCAGAAAGATCCATAGCTCGACGCAGCCGTGCGGGGCGTTCGGTTTGGGGGACACGTACAGCTTCCCGTCGATCAGTTCGTACTGATACCCTTCCTCGTAGTCGCCCTTCTCGAACTCTTCAACCGTCATCGGACGCCCGTGATCGGTCGGCCCGATGCGCAGGACGATCGCCATGCTCCACCTCTCCCCCTGACGGCGCCTCAGACCGCCACCACGCGCAGCTCGCGCGGCAGCGGGAACTGAACGTGCTCCTCGCGCACCGTGTGGCTCTCCACCGTCGCCCCGTACCGCCGCCGCAGGTGCTCGACGCACTCCTGCACGACCTCCTCGGGGGCGCTGGCGCCGGCCGTGATCAGTACCGTCCTGGCCCCGGCGAACCACTCGTCCCGCAGACCGCGGACGCCGTCGAGCAGGTACGCCGGCCTGCCGCACGCCTCGGCCAACTCCGCCAGGCGCTGGCTATTCGAGCTGTTCTGGCTGCCGAGCACCAGTACCACGTCGGCCCCCGGGACCAGCCGCTTGATCGCCTCCTGCCGGTTCTGCGTCGCGTAGCAGATGTCGTCCTTCGACGGTCCGACAATCTGCGGGTAGCGTCGCCGCAGCGCGCCGACAATCACCTCGGCGTCGTCCACGCTCAGCGTCGTCTGCGTCAGGAAGGCGACCTTCGCGTCCGCCGGCAGGTCGAGCGCCTCGGCCTCCGCGGCCGACTGAATCAGGCGGATGTTCGCCGGCGCCTCGCCCATCGTCCCAACCACCTCGTCGTGCCCCTCGTGACCGATGAGCAGGATCGTGTACCCCTCGCGGGCGAACCGAACCGCCTCGAAGTGGACCTTGGTGACGAGCGGACAGGTGGCGTCGATGGCGTGCAGGCCGCGCCGCGCCGCCGCCGCCCGGATAGCCGGCGCTACCCCGTGGGCGCTGTACAGGACGTGGCCGCCCGGCGGGACGTCCTCGATGCGGTCAACAAAGACGACGCCACGGTCGCGAAACTTCTCAACGACCGGGCGGTTATGGACGATCTCGTGATAGACGTACAGCGGCGTGCCGTACAGTTGCAGCGCGCGCTCCAGGCTCTCGATCGCCATGTTCACGCCCGCGCAGAACCCGCGCGGGTTGGCCAGAATAATCTTCACGACAATAACCCTCCTTGCTGCCGTTATCCTACACGAATTCGCCGCAGCCATGCCAGGCGAACCGTTACGCCCCGCTGGCCAGGGTGTCCGTTTGCAGAATCGTGCAGACCGGGTCGCCCGCCAGGACGCGCGGGAAGGTGCGCAGGAACACCACCAGCCCCTCGTGCGGGGCCTTGACGAGGTGGCGCACGGTCCCGCAGGCGTCGCGGATCGCGCCGAGGTGCTGCCCCCGCGTCACGCGGTCCAGGACCGCCACCGCCGGCTCGAACAGCCCGCCGCTCGGCGCCCGGTTCTGCACCTGCAGGAAGCCCGCCTGCGGCCGGTCATCCTCGACCACCCAGCGCGGCGGATCGGCGTTCACCTCGCCAGCCAGCATCCCCAGGTGGATCAGCAGGTTGCGCAGCCCGTGCAGGTAAGCCGCAACGTCCTCCGGCCGGCAGCGGCCCTCGCCGGTGGTTTCAACGTAGATCGATGGGATCCCCCCTTCAGCCGCCGCCGACAGCGACCGCCCCGGCAGCCCCGGCGTGCCCCAGATCAGCGGCAGCCCGAACGCCCGGGCGGCGGCGCGCTGAGCGCTCAGCAGCGGCTCGGGCCGCAACTGGTAGCCGGCGAGGGGCGGCATGCGGTAGTACTGCCCGGCGCTGTGCAGGTCGCAGTAGAAGTCGGCCTGGCGGATCTCCTCCGTCAGCCGAGCCGCCAGCTGCTCGGTGACGGTCCCGCGCGGGTCGCCGGGGAAGACGCGGGCCATGTCCTGGCGGTCGTCCGGGTTGGTGCGCAGGCCCGCCTCGAACGCCGGCGGGTTGGCGACCGGGATCCCGACCAGGGTTCCGGCCAGGGCGGCCGGATCCAACTCCTCGTACAGCCGGTGGAGGGCCGCCATCCCCTCGAACTCGTCGCCGTGAACGCCAGCGCTCACGAGCAGCATTTTCCCCGGCGCCGCGCCGCGAACGAGGAGCAGCGACAGGGCGATCGGCGACCCGTCGGCACGCCGGGCGACGTGGACGGAGAGGCTGGCTTTCTTACCCGGCGCCAGTCCGTGGCACGAGGAGGAGGAGGAGGGCATCGAGAAACTCCTGACAGGTGGTGACCGGCGGTGCCGCCGGGTGGGGCTGTTCGAGCCGCGCACGCCGCGTGGCGTGCGCGGCTCGGTCAGCAGCAGCGCGTCAACCCGCTGGCTCGACCTGGTCCTTGACCCGAGCGAACGCCGCCTCGTCCGCCAGGATGAGGAGGGCGTCGCTCGCCGCCAGGGTCGTTCCTCCGGCCGGCACCAGGTATTCGTTGCCGCGGGCGATCAGCACGACCAGCGACTCCGGCGGGAGGCCCAGCGCCACGAGCGATTTGCCGACCGCTGGCGAATCGGCGGAGACAGTCAACTGCCGGAGTTCGCTCTGAAGCCCGGCGACGGGGTTGTACTCCAGCGGGAAGACGCGGGGCGGGGCGAGCGGCGCATCGAGGCCCAGCCACCGGGCCACGACCGGGATGGACGTCCCCTGAACGAGGACGGACGCCAGCACCACGAAGAACACCACATTGAACATGAACTCGGCGCGCGGCTCCCGCGGCATCGCCACCAGCGGGTACGTCGCCAGGACGATCGGCACCGCCCCGCGCAGCCCGACCCACGACACGAACACCTTCTCTCGCAGACCGAGTCGCGTCGGCAGCAGGCACGCGAACACGCTCAGCGGCCGGGCCACGACCATGAGCCAGGCGGCGGCCAGCAAACCCGGTCCGATGACCGGGACCAGGCGCGACGGGAACACCAGCAGCCCGAGCGTCAGGAACATGGCGATCTGCATCAGCCACGCCAGGCCGTCGTGGAAGCGCAGCAGGCTCCGCTTGTGCAGGAAATCGTGGTTGCCGACGAACATGCCGGCCAGGTAGACGGCCAGGAACCCGTTGCCGCCGATCACGTTCGTGAGGCTGTACGTTCCGAGCACGAGCGCCAGTGTCAGGACCGGATAGAGCCCCTCGTACCCCAGGTTCAGGCGGTTGACGAGGAACACGGTGGCCCGACCGGCGGCCAGGCCGATGGCGGCGCCCAGCGGCATTTGCAGGCCGAACAGGAGGGCCAGACCGGCGGCCGAGAGGTCCGGCTGGGTGAGGATCTGCACGAACCCGATCGTCAGCAGGGCGGCCATCGGGTCGTTGCTGCCGGACTCCAGTTCCAGCAGCGGCCGCAGTTCCCCCTTGAGACTGACGTTCCTGGAGCGCAGGACGGAGAAGACGGCGGCCGCGTCGGTGGAGGAGACGATCGACCCGAGCAGCAGCCCCTCCAGTAAGGAGAGGCCGAGCGCAAGGTACGCGAACACCCCGAACGCCAGCGCGGTGAGCAGGACGCCGGCGGTGGCCAGCGCGAGCCCATATCCGAGGACCGGACGGACGTCCCGCCAGGTCGTATCCAGCCCGCCGGCGAACAGGATGAGGGCCAGCGCCGCCGCCCCGAGGAATTGCGCGGCGATCGGGTCGTCGAAGTAGATCCCGCCCACGCCCTCCGACCCGGCGAGCATGCCCAGGACCAGGAACAGGAGCAGGGCGGGGACGCCGAAGCGGTCGGATGCCTTGCTGACCAGAACACTCAGCAGCAGGATGACGGCCAGGCCCAGAAGAGTGTGGTCGATCGCGGACCCCATCCGACCGTCCCCCGTCACCGGAAATGGACCGCGGGCACGGCGAGGGGAGCGTCGGGGCGGCGGGTTGCGCGCGGCGTCACCCGCTCCCGGTCGGAGTTGTGGTCCGGTCGCGCCGCGACCGGACCACAACTCCGACTCACCCGGCTGCTACGCGCCCTCGCGCAGCAGATCGGCCTGCTCCGGCTGGTATAGCACCTCCTCCACCCGGAGGCGATGCACGCCGGCCGGCACCGGCCATTCAATGATGTCCCCGATCCGGTAACCCAGGATGGCCGTCCCGATCGGGGCGAGGATGGAGATGCGGTTCCGATCCAGGTCGGCGTCCGGGGGGTAGACCAGCTCATATTCCTCCGTCTCGTCCGAGTCGAGGTCGCGGAGGCGGACGACCGAGTTCATCGTCACAACGTCCGGCGGAACCTTCCCGGCCGGCACGACACGGGCGCGCTTCAGCTCGGCTTCGAGGGCCGCCAGGTAGTTCTCCCGGATGCGCGGATCCGCCCGCGCTGTGTCCAGCAGGGTCTCAAGGCGCCGGTGGTCCGGGGCCGAAATGATGAGGGTTCGCTTCTTCATGACTTCGTCTCCTTTTTATGGGAATGTCTCCGACCAACCCAGGCTACGGCGCCAGGTGCCGGAGCAGCCTGTTAGCGAGAATCAGGGTAAAAAAACCCATGTGGCGGTGACCGTCGCGAGGACCGGCCCCTATTCCGCAGCGTCCGTGGCGAGCCCTTGCCTGGGCGCTTCGCCGTCCGGGCGGTACACCAGCACCGGCACCGACGCGCCCCGGACCACCTGATCGGCGACGCTGCCGCGGAACAGCCGCGCCAGCCCGCCGCGCCCCCGCGTCGCCAGGGCGATAAGGTCGGCATCGTGCTTCTGGCCGTACTCGAGGATCGCCTGAGCGACCGGCTGCTCCTCGAACACGATCCGGCCGCGGACGCGGCACGTCCCTCCGTCGAGCTTGTCCGCGAGGCGCCGGAGGTAAGCGCGCGCCCGGTATTCTTCCCTGGCCATCGGCAAGGTGTGCCAGTCGGCGTCGTACCCGAGGCCGTAATCCGACATCGGCCGAACGACCTTCAGCAGCGTGTGGTCGGCGCCGGTCAAGGCGCCCAGGGTGAGCGTCGGCCCCAAAATCTGCTCGGCGTGCGCGGAACCATCCAGCGGGATCAGGAGCCGGCGCAGGAGCGGGTCGCCGGTCAGGTCAACCGGCGCCTTGTACCCAGGCACCAGCAGCAGCGGGACCGACAGTCGTCGCGTGAGCGCGTCGGCGACGCTGCCGAACCAGAGCCGCCCTACGAGACCCCGGCCGTGCGTGGCCATGACGACGAGGTCTGTCCCGGCGCGGGCTGCCTCGCCGAGCGCGTCGGCCACCTCCTTGCCCTCCAGGAACACCGGGGTAATGCGCACGTCTGTGACCCGCCGGAGTCGCTGGACGAGACCGCCCAGGTACGCCTTGCCGCGCCGCCGGAGTTGGGCATCCAGGCTGCTGTCGTAGTACAGGGTTTCCGGCCGATGGGGTGACTGCACGGGGCGGTACACGTGGGCCACCCGGACCTCGGCACCGGCCAGGCGCGCCACTTTCAGGGCGGCCGGCAGCGCGTGCTCCCCGAACGGCCCGCCGTCCACCGGCACGAGCAGCGACCGAAAGCGAGCCGGCGGAGTTAGCGGCTGGGCCGCCTTCTCAGTTGCCTCCCGCGGGGCCGGGGAAAAGTGCGTGGGCAGGACGGGCCAGGCGTCCCTCTCCAGGGAGTCGGCGGCGAGGGATGGCCGTCCGCCGGAGGGCCGGAGCCAGCTGCAGCGATTCGGGCGTCTCATGCTTACACTCCTCTCCTGCCCGATTTGGGTGAGGGCGCCTGGTTCTCTTCCCACCTCAGGGGAAAGAGGACCAGGCGCCCTCACCCGGATCGAGAATCAATTACCGCCCGCCGGTGCCCGACGAACGGCGGGAAAATGCCGTTTACCACACCTCGATTTCGTTCCGCACGATGGGGAGGGGGGTCGCCTTCATGACTGCGTGCTGGGCAAGCTGCTTGGCGTAATACGAGCCGGCCCGCCCCGTGAGGATGACCCCGCCGCCCCGGCGCGTCAGGCGGAACTCGCGCACACGCCCGCTCAACTGGTGCTGAACCCGCGTCCCGACCCGGTCAAGATCTTCCTGCGTCACCATGCTGTTCCTCCTGTTGCCTCCTGCTTGCCTCAGCGCTCGCGCGTGCCGGAACCCGGTCGCCAGAAGACGTTCCAGGAACTCGGACTCGGCCGGGTGGCGGTCGAAGCTGGGGACCGTCACCAGGAGCGGGCCGGTGCCGCCGTCACCCGTCGCCCGGCGGGTGCGTCCGGCAATCCGGCCCGCTCCGGAACCAACCTGCACGGAAAGCGTTGTTGTGAGTCTGTGCCGCTGTGAGGACGGCCTGCACGGCGGGCCTGTCTTCAAGACATGTCAGGCTGCCCTGTTGCACACTGCCTTCGCCGTGATCGTCCTGGCTGACCATCCTTAACGCATTTGCCGTGCCATCTGCCGCGATCCGCACGCGGACGGCCACCTGCCGTGCATCCACCGCAAAAGTCGAGGAAAAACCGGCGACGAATTCCAGAAACGGCCGATTCCGGGGGCCATGCCGCGGCCGAAGGCGCCGGTCGGCGTCCAGGAATCGACCACCCCCTGAGCGATCCTTTACCAGCCCCGAGCCTGGGGATCCGCGGCCGCGCGGCCGCGGCGTCACCGCGAGACGGCCGAGGGCGAGCGCACGGACCGCACCTCGACCGCACGGGCAACGAGGGAGCCGGCGCGGTCGGCGTAACGCATACGCACGCAGTCCCTGGGCTGGACCATGCGGAACTTGACTCGTTCGCCGCGGAGGACAACGTCACAGTTGGGGGGGACGTAGACAGCCACAAGAGCGCTGTCAATGAAGACCATCAGCTCGCGGCTCACCGGATCGACCCGGTACACGACCGCTTCGGCTTCGAGGACCGCCTTGCCATTTTTCCTGGTCTGCATCGTCTCTGTCCCATGAAAGAAGAGGGTCTCCTCATCTCTTAGCAACGCCCGTACCAACGTTGTCCGCGCGGCCGCCACGTCGAGGTGGTTCGGGCGGCCCGCCCCGGCCGGGGTACAATAAAGGCGATTCGCCTGCAGGCCGTCGAAAGGGGCACGGGGATGGCGTCTTCGAGCGAACCTTCCTGCCAGGGCACGACCGAGGCCAGCGCACGCCAGCAGGCCGCAGTCGCCGAGTTGGGGCGGCGCGCCCTGACCGGGATCGATCTGGGGGTGCTGCTGGACGAGGCTGTTGACCTGATCCGGTCGGGGCTGGGGGTGGAGTACGCGAGCGTCCTGGAACTCCTGCCCGACGGGAACCTCCTGTTCCGGGCGGGGGCGGGGTGGGACCAGGGCGTCATCGGCGGGGCGACGACCGACGTGGCGAGCGCCATTCCCGCGACCCGGGTGCTTCTCAGCCAGACGGCGGTGATCGTGGATGACGTCCGGACCGACGATCGCTTCCCCGACGCGGCGTTGCTCCGGTCCCACGGCGTTGTCAGCAGCCTGAACGTTCCGCTGTACGGCCGTGACCGCCCGCTGGGAGTGGTGGGCGCCTGCTCGACCCGGCGCCGCTCGTTCGCGCCCGCGGACGTCGCGTTCCTCCAGTCGGTCGCCAACGTGCTTGCCGCGGCCATCGAGCGGGACTGGTACGAGCGGCGCCAGCGCGAGCGGTATCTACAGCGGGCCGAGCAGATGATGGCGCTGGGGCAGGTGGCCGCCGGCGTCGCCCACGAGCTGCGCAACCCGCTCACCGCCATCAAGGGACTGGTCCAGGTAAACCTTCGGAGGGCGGCGGTCGGCGGCCTGCCGTCCGACGACCTGGTGGTGATCGAGCACGAGATCCGCCGCATGGAGCGGACGCTCCAGACGTTCCTCGATTTCGCCCGCCCACCGCAGCCGGACCGCCGGCGACTCAACCTGGCCGACGTCGCCGGCCGGGTCTTCGCGCTCGTCAAGGGGCGGGCAAAGAAGCAGGGGGTGGCCCTTCGCGTCCCCCAGCCCGACACGCCGGTCTGGGTGGACGGCGACCAGGACCAGCTGCAGCAACTGCTGCTCAACCTGGTCCTTAACGCCCTCGACGCCATGCCCAACGGGGGGACCGTGGAGATCGACCTTCGCCCGCCCCGCGACGGGCACGTCGAGATCCTGGTCCACGACACCGGCCCCGGGATCACCCCGGACGTCCTGCCGAAGGTGTTCGAGACGTTTGTCAGCACCAAGGAGACCGGCGTGGGGCTGGGCCTCCCAGTTTCCCGGCGCATCGCGGAGGACCACGGCGGCAACCTGTCCGCCTACAACCTGCCCGGCGGCGGCGCCTGTTTCCTGCTCCGCCTGCCGGCCGTTTCGGCGGACAGTGAATAGTGGACAGCGAGCAATCGTCTCGGGTTCTCAAACTCTGTTTGGGAACGAGGAAAGCCCACGGGTGGCGCCCCGTGGGCCAGGTTCCCAGCGCTTCCCTCACGGGACACCACCCGTGGGCTTTTCAGGAACCTGTGTACACCAGGTCGCCTGTCCCTGCACCAGGGGGGAACCATGCCAACGCTGCTCGTGGTGGATGACGAACCGTCGATCCTGTACTTCTTCCGCCAGGCGTTTACCGAGCCGGAAGTGACGCTGCTGACGGCCGCGTCGGCCGCGGAGGGAGTTGCGGCGGTCGAGCAGGACCGCCCGGACGTGGTCATCCTGGACATCAACTTGCCGGACGCATCCGGGCTGGACACGTTCCGCCGCATCCACCAGATCGACGCGAAGATCCCGGTCATCTTCATCACCGGCCACGGCACGATGGCGACCGCCATCGAGGCGATGCGGCTCGGCGCCTACGAGTACCTGCTCAAGCCGCTGGAGCTGGACCAGCTGACCGACCTGGTCGAGCGGGCGTTCGCCATCAGCCGGCTCATGCGCGTCCCCGCCGTCATCCCCGAAGGGTCGGGGGCGGACGAGCAGTCCGATACTCTGCTCGGCCGCTGCCCGGCCATGCAGGAGGTGTACAAGGCGATCGGCCGCGTCGCCCCGCAGAATGTCACGATCCTCATCCTCGGCGAGAGCGGGACCGGCAAGGAACTCGTCGCCCGCGCCCTCTACCACTACAGCCACCGCGCGCAGGGACCGTTCCTGGCGATCAACTGCGCGGCCATCCCGGAGAACCTGCTGGAAAGCGAGCTGTTCGGCCACGAGAAAGGCGCCTTCACCGGCGCCGACCGGCGACGTGTCGGCAAGTTCGAGCAGGCCAGCGGCGGAACGCTGTTCCTCGACGAGATCGGCGACATGACGCCGCTGACCCAGACCAAGATCCTGCGCGTCCTGCAGGGGCAGGAATTCGAGCGCGTCGGCGGCAATGAGGCGATCAAGACCGACGTGCGCGTCATCGCCGCCACGAACCGCGACCTGGAGAAAATGGTCGAGGAAGGGACGTTCCGCGGCGACCTGTACTACCGGCTCAACGTCTACGCGATCCGGCTACCACCCCTCCGCGAGCGCGGCGACGACCTGCCGTTGCTCGCGAGCCACTTCGTCCGGCGGTTCGCGGCGGAGCTGAGGAAGGACGTGCGGGGGCTCGCGCCGGAGGCGATGGATCTGCTGCGCAGGTATCCCTGGCCGGGGAATGTGCGGGAACTGCAGAGCGTCGTCAAACAGGCCCTGCTCCAGACTACCGGGCAGATCGTGTTGCCGGAATTCCTGCCGGCGGCGCTCCGCACCAGGGACGCCGGTCCGGACGAGGCCGAGGGTCCGTCGTTCGACTTCGGCGGCCTGACGACGTTCATCCGCGACCAGGTCCGCGCCGGTTCGACCACCCTCCACGCCGACTATCAGGCGCTGACCGAGCGGCACCTGTTCACGGAACTCCTGCGCCACACGGGCGGGAACCTCTCCCAGGCGTCGCGGATTCTCGGCATCACCCGGGCTACCCTGCGTACCAGACTGAACGCGCTGGACCTCCCGGCGGAACGCCCCGCCCGTACCGACGACAGTTAGGTGCGTGAGGGTGGTTTGTAAAGCCCACGGGACGCCACCCGTGGGCTTTACAGACCAACTCCCTTCCCCCTGCACTGATACAGAGGCGGCAGCGGGCGGCGGCGAAAAACTCGCGTTGCCCATTTCCCCCGCCTCCGCTATCATCGCCGGGCGTTGCGGGATCAGGCCACCCCCGTGGAACGCTTGCCGGCGGGCGGTCGCTTTCAAGGACGAAAGGGGCTGCGCGTGAGTGCGACACTTCGAGAGCTGGCAGAACTGGTACAGGGCGCCCTCCAGGGGGACGGCAACCTCTCCATCCTCGCCGCCCGCCCTCTCGACGAGGCCCAACCGGGCGACGTCACGTTCGTCGAGGACGCCCGCCACGGCGCCCAACTCCCCCATTCGCGGGCGTCCGCCGCCATCGTCCCGACCTCGTTCCAGGGCAACGGCGTCCCGCTCATCCGCGTCGCCGACCCGCTCGCCGCCTTCATCGCCATCGTTCGCCGCCTGCACGGCCGCCCGGAACCTCCGCCGCACGGCATCGACCCGCGCGCCGCGGTCCACCCGACCGCCGTCCTCGGCGATTGCCCGAGCGTCCACCCGTTCGCAGTCATCGGCGAAGGGACCGTGATCGGCGCGCGCTGCCGCATCCATCCCGGCGTGTCGGTCGGCCGCAACTGCCGGCTGGGCGACGACGTCACTCTGTTCCCCAACGTCGCGGTCTACGATGACACCATCATCGGCCAGCGGGTGACCGTCCACGCCAACGCGGTTCTCGGCGCCGACGGGTTCGGGTATCGCTTCCACGGCGGGCGGCACGTCAAGGTGCCGCAACTCGGCCGTGTCGAGATCGGCGACGACGTCGAGATCGGCGCCGGGACGACGGTGGACCGGGCAACGTTCGGGACGACGCACGTCGGCGAGGGGACCAAGATCGACAACCAGGTACAGATCGCCCACAACTGCCGCATCGGCCGCCACAACCTGCTCGTCAGCCAGGTCGGGATTGCGGGGTCGAGCACCACCGGCAACCACGTCGTGATGGCCGGCCAGGTCGGCGTCGTCGGCCACGTCCACATCGGCGATCGGGCGGTGATCGGCGCCCAGGCCGGGGTGCGCCGCGACGTTCCGCCGGGCGAGCGCGTCCTCGGCACGCCGGCCCTGCCGGAAAGCTTGCAGAAGCGCATCTGGGTGTCGTTCGACAAGCTCCCCGAGATCCGTCGCGACGTCGGCGAGATCAAGAAACGCCTTGGGATGACGGGGTGACAAGGTGACAAGGTGACAAGGAAGGGGTAAGGGGTACAGATGACGGACGGCGAGAAAACAGATGTTTCGGTCACCTTGTCACCTTGTCATCCGCCATCATCCCGCAAGCCGGTCGGCCTGCTCGCCGGCAGCGGGCGGTTCCCGGTCGTGTTCGCGGAGAAGGCGCGGCGCCTCGGGGTGCCGGTGGTGTGCGTCGGGATCCGGCACGAGGCGCCGGCCGAGCTGGCGGGCCTCGTCGCGCGGTTTTACTGGTCGGGCGTGGCCCGGCTGGGACGCATGATCCGGTGCTTCAAGCGCGAACGGGTCGAGCAGGTCGTCATGGCCGGCAAGATCCACAAGAGCGTCATGAACGCCCGCTGGCGCCTGGTGCGGCTGTGGCCGGACTGGCGGACCCTGCGGGCCTGGTTCTGGCACAGGCGGCGCGACAACCGCGATGACACCCTCCTGCTCGCCGTCATCGACGAGTTCGCCGCCGACGGGCTGCGCTTCGCGTCGGCCCTGGATCTCTGCCCGGAGTTGCTCGTGAAACCCGGTGTCCTCACCCACCGTCGGCCGTCCGCCCAGGAGGCCCAGGACATCGCCTTTGGCTGGGAGCTGGCGCGTGCGATGGGCCGGCTGGACGTCGGCCAGACCGTCGCCGTCAAGGAGCGGGCCGTCCTGGCGGTGGAGGCAATCGAGGGGACCGACCGGGCCATCGCCCGGGCCGGGGAACTGTGCCCGCGCGGCGGGTTCGTCGTCGTGAAGGTCGCGAAACCGCACCAGGACATGCGCTTCGACGTGCCGACCGTCGGGCGGACGACAGTCGAGAGCGTTCACCGGGCGGGCGGGCGCGTGCTGGCCATCGAGGCCGGCAAAACCATCATCCTCGACGAGCCCGAGACGATCGCCCTGGCCGATTCGTATGGGATCACCATCGTGGCCGCCGACCCGTCGAGCGAGGACGACATCCCGCGCTGGACCGAAGGGGGGCGGTAAAGGCGGCAGACTCGCTGTCGTCCCGGCTTTTCAGCGCTTTTCCCTGTGCGTTCCCCGGCCCGCGTGATTTAATGGCACTCATGGACAGACTGCGCGGCAACGCGGTCGTCGCCCAGTCGGGCGGCCCCACGGCGGTCATCAACTCCAGCGCTTGCGGCATCGTTCAGGAGGCGCTGCGGCACGACGTCATCGACGCCATCTACGGCGCCAACAACGGCATCCTTGGCATCGTTCGCGAGGATCTGTTCGACCTGCGGGCCGAGTCCGCGGATACGCTCGAACAGCTTCGGTGTACACCGTCTGCCGCCGTCGGATCGTGCCGCTACCGGCTGGCCGACCTGGCGACCGACCGCGCCCGCTACGAGCGCCTGCTGGCCGTGTTCCGCGCCCACGACGTGCGCTACTTCTTCTTCATCGGCGGCAACGAGTCGATGGCCATCGCCCAGCGCGTCCACCGGCTGGCGGCCGAGGAGGAGTACGAGCTGCGCGTGATCGGGGTGCCGAAGACGGTTCACAACGACCTGGCCGGGACCGACCACTGTCCCGGATATGGCAGCGTCGCCAAGTACCTGGCCACCAGCATCATGGAGGCTGGACGCGACACCGAGGCGATGTACGCCTTCGAGCCGGTCACGATCGCCGAGGTGCTCGGCCAGGCGAGCGGGTGGGTCGCAGCCGCGGCCGGCCTGGCCCGCCGCCGCGAGGGCGACGCTCCGCACCTGATCTACGTCCCGGAGATCCCATTTAGCCTGGATCGGTTCCTCGACGACGTGCGCGAGGTCCACCGCCGGCTGGGGCGGTGCTTCGTCGTGGTCAGCGAAGGGATCCTCGACGGGCCGGGAGAGCACACCGGGGAGGCGGCTGCGGTCGGCACGTTCGGACCGCGGCAGCTCGGCGGCGTGGCGAGCTACCTGCGCCAGGTGGTCGCGCGGGAAATCGGCATCCCGTGCCGGTATAATAGGCTCGACACCTGTCAGCGGAACGCCGTTCACTTCGCTTCCCGGACCGATAGCGACGAGGCGTACCTGTGCGGGCGCGAGGCCGTCCGGCAGGCGGTGGCGGGGCAGCGCGGGGTGATGGTCACCCTCGTTCGCGAGAGCGACCGCCCGTACCGCTGCACCACCGGGCTGGCCCGGCTGGAGGATCTGGCGGACGGGGTCCGCCAGCTGCCGCGCCATTTCATGGACGTTGCCGGTACGAATGTCACGGAAGCGCTGCGGACGTATGCCGGCCCTCTCGTCCTCGGAGAGGTGCCATTACGAATGGGGACCGACGGGCTGCCCGAATTCGCCCGGCTCCAGCGCCGCCCCGTACCCCGCAAACTGCCGGTCTTCCCCGGCAAGACCCCCTGACGCCAGGGGCAGCGGTCAGCTTAAAGCCCACGGGTGGCGCCCCGTGGGGGAAGTCCCAGGCACTCCGCCCACGGGGCGCCACCTGTGGGCTTTAATCCGATCCCTGACCCCCTGCCCCCGGCGGTGGATACCCGATCATGGGCACGATTACCCTGCTGTTACCGCCCGACCTCACGGTGGACGCCGCCAACGAACTGGACCACGCCGGCATGCTCGGAGGGCAGGACAACATGCCCTACGCCGCCCAGGTCAGCGTCGAGCCGGATCGGCTGGTCGTCTGCCGCGGCACTGACGAGAGCGGCTACGTGATCTCGCCCTGGCAGGTCAACGGCAGCGGGCTGCTCATGACTGCCACGCCGACCGTCATCGAACGCCGCGAGCCCTATCAGCTTCAGCTCGAACTCGCCCGCGGGAAGGTCAACCAGGTGCGCGGCCAGGCGGCCGACTGGCTGATGGGCGGGCTGCAGATGACGCCCGACCTCGCCGCCCTGATCCGCGAATCCACCCGCGCCTTCGCCCACGCCGTTTCCTACCTCCCGTCCCTGGACGCGAGCACCCACGCTCAGCAGGCTCTGTCCCTGGCGTACCGAGCGGCCGATCAGCTCGTCCAGGCTTACGTCAGCCAGGTGTTCCAGGTCCGCCACCAGCGCCAGCCGCGCCTCGACACCGTTCTGGCCTGTCGCGTCAACCGTCCCGTTCCGTCGCCTGAGGCCGCCGGCCAGCTGCTCGAGGCGTGCAACACGGTCGTTGTCCCGTTCCCCTGGAGCGAGATCGAGCCAGCCGAGGCCGACTATCACTGGGACGCGAGCGAGGCCGTCCTTGCCTGGGCGGAGGCGCAGAAGGTGCCGGTCAGCGGCGGGCCGCTGATCGACTTTTCGACTGGCCGGCTGCCGGACTGGCTGTGGCTGTGGGAGGGGGACATTGCCAGCCTCGCCAACATGATGTGCAGCCACATCGAGACGGTGGTGAAGCGGTACCGCAACCGCATCCGGTCCTGGCAGCTGTGTACGGCGAGCAACCTGGCGGGCATCCTCAACCTCGGGGAGGACGAACTGCTCTGGCTCACCGTCCGTCTGGTGGAGTCGGCCCGGCAGGTGGACCCGCAGTTGGAGTTGTCGATTGGCCTGGCCCAGCCGTGGGGCGAGTACCTGACGACCGCCGACCGGACCCACTCGCCGTTCGTCTTCGCCGACACGCTGATCCGGTCCGGGCTGAGCCTGTCGGCCCTGGACCTCGAATTCGTCATGGGCGTGACGCCGCGCGGCAGCTACTGCCGGGACACGCTGGAGTTGTCGCGCCTGCTGGATCTGTACGCCCTGCTCGGCGTACCCCTCCACGTCACCCTCGGCTATCCGTCCAGCAAGGCGATCGACCCGCACGCAGACGCCGAGCTGACGGTGAACGGCGGGCGCTGGCACGACGATTTCAGTCCCGAGGTACAGGCGGACTGGGCGAGCGCGTTCGCCGGGCTGTGCCTGTGCAAGCCGGCGGTGCGCAGCGTCCAGTGGGTCCACGCTGCCGACGAGGCTCCGCACCAGTTCCCCAATTGTGGACTGTTCGACGCTGCCGGGAACGTCAAGCCGGTGGTCAAACGGCTCCGCGAGCTGCGCCGCAAGCATCTGAAATGACCGGAACGGTCGTTTACTGGATCGTTGCAGGTCAAAGGGCTACCAGCCGCGCCTGCGTCTGTAAAGCCCACGGGACGCCACCCGTGGGCTTTACAGGATCCATTATTACTTCTTCTCGTCCTTCACCGTCCACATGTACAGGGTGAGGCTGCGCTTGCCGCCCTGATCGTCCACGCCGGTGAATTCGACGACCTGGTCGGCCTTCCAGTTCGGGAACGGGTAGTCGTGGGCCACGATGCGGGCGCCCGGCTTCAGCTTCGCCTTGACGATCGGCTCCAGCTTGGCCATGAACTCCGGCAGCATGTACAGGCAGATGACCGTCGCCTTGTTGAGATCCTTCACCGTCAGCGCGTTGCCCTCGCGGAACTCGACCACCTTCTCATCCAGGCCGAACTTCTTGCGCGTCTTGAGCGAGTCCTTGATCCGGACCGGGTTCAGGTCGATCCCAACCCCCTTGGCGCCGTACTTCTTGGCGGCGGTGCAGACGATGCGGCCGTCGCCGCAGCCGAGGTCGAAGACCATATCCTTCCTGGTACACTTCGCCATGTCGAGCATCTTCTCGACCGCGTTCTGCGGCGTCGGCACGTAGATCAGGTTGAACCCGTCCTTCTCCCCATCGTCGCGGGCGAGCGTCGGTGCGGTGTCACCGGCGAGGAGCAAGGCTCCCATCACCAATCCGGCCGGCAAGAACGTGCGGATGCGAAGCATTGATGTGTCTCCTTTCAACCCTGAACCTGAGCGGACCACACGGTTTCGGAGCGGAAACCTCCCGACATGATATAGTGAAACCCCGAACGGAGGAGGAGAGGCCGGCCGCCAACGGCGGATTACCGGGCGGCTGGGTCGTCGCGCCGCCGGGCGGAATAGACGGCTGTCTCGTAGCGCAGCACCACGCGCCCGCCGCGCTCGAACCGGGCGAAGACGTCCGCCAGGGCAGCCGCGAACGCCTCCGCCGCAGCCGGCTCACGCGGGGCGTAGGAGGCCGAGAACGCGCGCCCGAGCAACCCCTCCAGGTCCACGCCCTGCTCGTTGCTGAAGACGGTGCGCTCGGCCGCCTCGAACCAGTCGCTGGTCAGCAGCACCTGCCCGGCGGTGGCGCGCGGCCCCTCGATTGCTCTGGCCTCCGGCGTACCCCCGACCACGGCGCCGTAGGCGGCGGTGAACGGGTCGGACGGGTCACGCTCGTTCCACACCAGGGCGACCCAGCCGCCGGGTCGCAAGATCCGGTGGAACTCGCGCAGCGCCAGGTCCGGCTGGAACCAGTGGAACGCCTGGGCCGCCAGGACCGCGTCGGCGACGGCGTCGGGCAGGCCGGTAGCCTCGGCCGTCCCCGGTCGGTAGTTCGGCGGCGGCCCCCCGGCCGGCGGTTCGGCCGCGGCCCGGCGCATCTCCTCGTTCGGTTCGATGCCGATCACCGCGACCCCGCGGGCGGCGAGCAGCCGGCTCGATATCCCGGTGCCGGAGCCGACATCGATCAGCCGGGAGCCAGGGCCGAGGCCGCAGCGGGTGAGGATGAATGCGATCGCCGCCTCGGGGTAGCCGGGCCGGCAGCGGGCGTACTTCTCCGCCAGGCCGGTGAATCGGCCGGTCGGGTCGAGGCGGGATAACTCGGACACGGTCAGCCTCCTGGGCGTGCTGCACCTGACAGGAAATCGCGAACCAGATACCATGCTCTCATACATACAGAAGGAGCGACCGGGATGGTTCTACGGTTCACGGTCCTGGCGAGCGGCAGCTCGGGCAACACCAGCCTGCTGGAGGCGAACGGCTTCGGGGTGCTCGTGGACGCCGGCCTGGGGCCGCGCCAGCTGGCGGACCGGCTGGCCGCGGTGGACGCCGGCTGGCAGCGCGTGCAGGCGGTCTTGCTGACCCACACCCACGGCGACCACTGGCACGACCGCACCCTCGACCACCTGCGACGGCGCCGCATCCCCCTGTACTGCCACCCCGAGCACCAGGCGTCCCTGCGAACCTGGAGCGCCGGCTTCGGCGGCCTGCAGGCGGACGGATTAGTGCATCCCTACGAGGTGGGCCAGGATCTCCGCCTGGGAAACGGGCTCGCGTGCAGGCCGTTCCGGGTCCGGCACGATAACACGGTGACGTGCGGGTTCCGGTTCGAGGCGGCCCACGATCTGTTCGGGCAGGCGTGCGCCCTGGGATACGCGGCCGACCTCGGCTGCTGGCAGGGGGAGACGGCGCGGGCGCTGGCGAACGTGGACGTGCTGGCGGTGGAGTTCAACCACGACGTCACCTTGCAGCACGCCAGCGGGCGCTCGCCCCGGCTGGTCCGGCGCGTCCTCGGGGACGACGGCCACCTGTCGAACGTCCAGGCGGCGGCGCTGGTGCGCGAGGCGATTCGCCTGTCCGAGAAGGGACGGCTGCGTCACCTGGTCCAGCTCCACCTCAGCCGCGACTGCAACCGGCCGGCGCTGGCCGTCGCGGCTGCGGCCGAGGCGGTGCAGGGGTGCGACCCGGCGGTCGAGATCCACACCGCGCGTCAGGACCAGCCCGGACCGTGCCTGGCGGTCAGCGGTCCGGGGCCGGCGACCTTCGCCAACCGCCCCCGGAAGCCGCGGGTCCGGCGCCCAGGATCTGGCGACAACGGCGGGTTCGTTCAGACCTGGCTGCCGGGCTGGGAGAGCGCGTGAAGGCCAGCGGGAGAAGCCCGGGCAGCTGCAGCCACCCGGGCTCCGGACCGTGGAGCGGTGGTCAGCGGCCGCCCCTGTCGCCAGCGACCTCCGCCTGGGTCGCTTGCAGGATCTCGGCCGTCTCGTCATTCTGGAGCAGCGCGATCACGCGCAGGTTGGCGAACGCCAGCGGCCGCGCCGGGTTCGCGAATGCCCGCTTGTTGGCCGCGTAGTCGTCGAGGTAGGTGTCGAGCTGCTTGCGCAGCTCCGCCAGATCGACGGCCGCGGTGTGCTTCATGCCGTTCCCCTTGACAGCCACGCCGTCCACTCCGCCGGGGAATGCCCGTACCACCTGGTGGTGGAACCGGATCTTGTTGCTGCCCACGTAGCGCACCGTCTCCTCGACCAGCAGCAGCCGCAGCTTCACGTTCGCGTCGTTGTTCAGCCCCTTCACCGCGGCCTCGATCTTGACCTTGTCGCCGACGCGGTTGGCGCTGGCCGACAGCCTGGCGGCCGCCGGCTCCTCCAGCAGCGGATCGATGATCTCGCGGTACTGCTGGTACTTGCTCTCGGCCGCCGCGATTCCGCCGCCGCCGCCCGCCTGCGGTTTGCCGTTGAACAGCGAGGACGGCACGCCGCGGACCTGCCCGGCGAAGCGGTCGCGGTAGTACGCCCACCGGGCCTCGGTGTCGGGGTTGGTCATCGGGTCCGGGCCGGGAATGTGGACGTGGTACTGGATCAGCACCAGATCCCGGGAGGCATACGCCTTGGCCAGCCCGTCGAACGCCAGGTCAGCGGCCACGCACGGCGGGCACGTCGCGCCAGTGAACAGTTCCATCACCACGGCCCGGTCGCTGGTGCCCCTGCGGCCGGCGAACTTCTTCACCTGGAACGGCGGCATCTTCGCGAGGTACTCCCGGTCCTGGGCTTCGTTCAGCTTCGCCAGCCGCGGGGCCAGCGCCTTCGCCTCATCCGCCTTGCCCAGCTTTTTCAGGGCCGCCTCCAGGGTCGTCAGCACGGTCACCGCCCGGTCCACGCTGGTACTGGCGTCGAGCAGTTTCTCCGCCCGCGTCGCCTGCTCCAGGGCCAGCTCGGTCAGCCCGGCCGGCGTCAGCGCCAGCTTCGCGGTTTCCGCCGCGACGTATGCCTCGTAGCGCTTGCCGTACCCGGCCGCTACCTTGTTCACCGCCGCGATCCAGGCGCGGGCGTCGTCGGCCGCCGGCTTCGCCCGGTTGCGCATGAGGGCCAGCACGGCGTCCACGGCGAGCGGGCTGTCGGCGTGCTTGCTAATCGTCTCCCGGTACAGGGCCGGCAGTTCCTTCTGGGCGGCCTGCGCCGCCGGCAGGTATTCCTTGAGGATCGCCGCCCTCTTCTCCTTGTCCTTCGTGGCGAGGTAGCGGGTGAGGATCTGGCTCACCTTGCTGGTCAGTTCCGCGGCCCGGGTCATCGACGGCACGTTGAGGCTCGCCGTCATCTCCCTGGTGATCTTCTCGCCCTCGACCGGAACCAGGGTAGCCGGGGTCAGCACGGCGTCGCCGTAGGAGCCCTTGAAGGTCTTGCCACCTTCGGCGACCCGGCCCTCGAAGATCTGCTCCCCGCCGCTCGCGGATCGCAGCACGACGCGCAAGGTGCCGCTTTTGAACGTTATCTCCTTCACCTCGGCGCCCTTGAGGCGCGAATCGACCACCGCGCCCTTGAGCGCGCCGTCGGTCTGAGTGAGCCGGAGCAGCGCCACCGGCGCGTCCGCCCCGGTCTGGGCCGAGATCGAACCCAGCTTCCAGGTGCCCTTGAGCACCACCTCGCCGCCGTCCACCGGCAGCGCGAGGCCGAGCAGTGCCACCAGGCACCACGCCAACCGAAAGTGCCGCATCAAAGCCTCCTCGCAAAAGGGACGCCCCCGCTCGGGTCGCGGGACCGAAGCGCGAGCCGGGGCCGTCGATACCGGGCGTGTACGGGAACCGTCCTGGGAGCGCCTCGGCGGGGGCGGAGAATGGCACCATTCCTATCCCCGTTGCCGAAGGCTGAAAATACATGCTACGAGGCAGCGTACCCGGCGGTGAGGAGGGAGGCAACGAAAAAGCAACCTCCCGGCGTGCCGGCCCCGGACACGCGGCGGAGGGCGATTCCTCGCTGGACAGGGGCGGGGGGAAAAGCCAGAATCGTTACAGCCGCCGGGACACGCCGCGCCCGGGGCGCCGGAATGGAAACCTGCCGGGATCTGACGTGAGTAAACGTGCCCTCATTAACCTCCTGAAATATCTTCTCGGCTTCGGCCTGCTCGCCTGGGTCGTCTGGACGAACTGGAAACCCGCCACGGGGCAGGGCCTGGCCGACGCCCTCGCCGGCGATATCCGCCTCGCCCCCCTCCTGCTCGCCGGCACGCTCTACCTGACCACCGTCCTGCTGTCCTTCGTCCGCTGGTACGTCCTTGTGCGGGCGCAGGATCTTCCGTTTGCTCTGCCGGAGGCGACCCGGCTGGGGCTGGTCGGCCTGTACTTCAACACGTTCCTGCCCGGCTCGGTGGGCGGGGACATCATCAAGGCCGCGGGCATCGCCCGGCAGCAGGAGCGGCGCACCGTCGCGGTCGCCACGGTCCTGCTCGATCGGGCCATCGGCCTGTGCGGCCTCATCTGGCTGGTGGCGCTGCTCGGAGCCGTCTTCTGGGCGTCCGGCGCACTCCAGCGGCTCGCACCCGGATCCGTCCTCGTCCTGGAAACCATTACGCTGGTGGCGGTGGGACTGACCGTCGCCAGCGTGGTGTTCTGGCTGTTGCTCGGGATCCTCTCCGCGGGATGGGCCGAGGGTCTGGCGAGCTGGCTGCAGCGAGCCCCGAAGGTCGGCGGTCCACTGGCCGAATTGTGGCGGGCCGTGTGGATGTATCGGTGCCGCGGGCGCAGTGTGGGGCTGGCGCTGGGTATGTCGGTGATCGGCCACATCGGCAACATTCTCGCCTTCTACTTCGCGGCGCTCACGCTGACCCCGGCCGCCGACCTCCCGACCCTCGGGACGCATTTTTTGCTGGTGCCGGTCGGCATGGCCATCCAGGCCGGCTTCCCGACACCGGGCGGGGTTGGCGGGACGGAGGTGGGATACGGCTGGCTGTACGCGCGGGTCGGAGCGGCTGCCGCCGGGGGCGTACTCGCCGCCCTGGTGCAGCGGGTTCTTACGTGGATCCTCGGCCTGGCCGGGTATCTGGTCTACCTGCGCATGCGTCCGCGGTTGCCCGTCGCAGCGGAGACGCCGGCAAAGCACGCGGCTGTCGCGCTGCCGGAGACGCCGCCGTGCGAGGCGGCGACCCAGCGGGCCGCGGGGTAGCAACGAAAAAGCACGGCCGGTGTGAGGAGACGCGACACTCTGATCGCGTCCCCTCACACCGGCCGTGCCCTTGCTGCTACTGCCGGCCCGGACGTTACTGGACCCCGGCTGCGATCACGTTGACGCGGCGGCCCTGGCGGTCGAATTTGACGACCCCCTCGACCAGCGCGAACAGGGTGTCGTCGCTGCCGCGGCCAACGTTCCGGCCCGGGTGATACTTCGTGCCGCGCTGCCGCACGATGATTCCGCCGGCGTGGACCGCCTGCCCGCCCGTCACCTTGATGCCCAGACGCTGGCTGTGCGATTCGCGGCCGTTGCGGACCGACCCTTGACCTTTCTTATGAGCCATTTGTGCCCTCTCCCAGGTGGTAGTACCCGGAGCCTGCGCTCCGGGCTATCGTGCCCGGCGCTGACGCTGCGGGCTGGTGAAGAATAACGTGTTACTTCCCGAGGCGCCCGGCCTTGAGTACGTCCAGCTCCAGGCGAGCGCCCTTCGGCGGAGCCTTGTCCTTACCCGCGTCACCCTTGCCGGCCTTGGGGAGGGCCGGCGGCAGCGGGATTTGCGCGGCCCGGTAGATCCACTCGGCCGGCGATACGAAGCTGATCTGGCGCGAGTCGAGCTGGAACCGATCGCCCAGGCGCTTGAAGTTCAGCTGCAGCGTCTTGCGGCGCACCACCGGCGGCTCGCGTGTCGCCCCGCCCGAGACGAGCGGGTCCACCAGCACCCAGCCGTTGGACAGTCCGCTGACGAAGATGCTGAACCGCGTCGAATCGGCCAGGTCGGGCGTCTTCGCATCGCGTTTGCTCGGGTCGGCCGGGGTGCCGTCCCAGATCGCTACCCCGGTGACCGCCCGCGGGAACGCCTCGCCGGCCGGCTCCGATTTCGGAATCGGCTCGGCCGCGATCGTCACCGAGTTCTTGATATCCTGATACCCGGTCGTGTCCTCGATCCGCTTGATGGCCTCCTGGACCGACGGCAGAACCTCGTCGCGGTACACCCCCGGGTGGTCGAGCGTGACCAGCTCGAATTCCGGAAGGAACACGCGCGGCGCGCGGGTGCGGTTGATGACCTGATACCACATGTACCAGCAGATGCGCGTCCCGCGGCCGGGGATGTTGACCTTGATCAGGCGCGGATCCTTGAACCGGAAGTCCAGGGACCACACATCGAGCTTGGGGTCGTCCAGGGCGCTCGTCTCGGAGCGAACCTCGCGCTCGTTGAAGGTGGCAACCTGTGCCGTGACCTGCGTCAGGCCCAGGGCCAGCGCCAGGGTCGTTGTCGCAAGGAGAGCCAGGGCTGGCCGGCGCCGTCCGATTGCCCAGAGTGTTCTCATGACCTCTCCTCATACAGTGCGAGCAGCCTCTTTTCGGGTGGTCCGTCACCCGGCCCGCGCATACTGTTCCCATCTGGAGGGCGGAAAAATCACTATAGGAGGGGTCGCTTTCCAGGTCAAGGCGAAGCGGGTCGCGGCCGTTACTGGATGAGGGGGGGATTGGGGAGGAAGAGTTAATGCAGAGGCAAGGAGGCGGGTGTGTCAGAGGGTTTTGGGAAAGCCCACGGGTTACGTTCCGTGGGCCAGATTCTCAGCACTGCCCCCACGGGACGCCACCCGTGGGCTTTCTTCTTGCCATTCTCTCCTGACTCACGCCGCCTCTCCGGGGCTGCGGTCGTGCATGAGGTTGATGCCTTTGGGGCAGTCGCGCAGAAACGCGAGCATCTCGACCACGGCGGATACCGTTCCGAGGTCGCGCTCCAGCCGGGCCAGGGCGCTCGGAAGCGGCAGCCCCTCGCGGAAGAGGATGCGGAACGCCTCGCGCATCGCGTTGATCTGCTGCAGGTCGTAGCCGGCCCGGCGCATGCCGATGACGTTCACCCCGACGACGCTGTTGTGCCCCTGCTGGACGACGAACGGCGGGATGTCCTTGCTCGTCGCCGAGCACCCGCTCAGCATCGCCAGTCGGCCGACGCGCACGAACTGATGCACGGCTGTGTTGCCCGACAGGTACACGCTGTCCTCGATGGTGCAGTGCCCGCCGACGAGCGCGCCGTTGGCGAAGATGCAGTGGTCGCCGACGCGGCAATCGTGGGCAACGTGGCTGTTGGCCATGAAGAAGTTGTGACTGCCGACGCGGGTCACCCACGAGTGGGTCGTCCCGCGGTGAATCGTGACGTGTTCGCGGAAGATGTTGGCGTCGCCAATCTCCAGGGCGGTCGGCTCGTCGTTGTGTTTGAGATGTTGCGGGCGTTCGCCGAGGACGGCGCCGGTGAACACCTGGTTATTTTGTCCCATCGTGAGCGGGCCGCACAGCAGCGCTCCGGGGCGGATCACACAGCCCGGCCCCACCCGGACGCGGCCCTCGATGATCGCGTACGGTCCGACCTCGACGTCCCCGGCCAGCTCGGCCTCCGGGGAGATCACCGCCGTGGGATGGACGCGCGGACCTTGTGCGTTCGACATAACCGCATCCGTTCCAGGAGGAGCGAGGAAACCGCGAGAAGTCAAGTGGACGGGGCAAGCCAGTTCGGCCGGTGCGTGGATGGGGTGCCGCCTCTCGTCCCGTGGACACTTCCCGGCTTTGGCGCGTCATGTATACGCTTTGTGCCCCCGGGATGCCAGTCCAGTTTCCTTGTCGGCACAACGCGGGCGCGGAGGTGAAGGAAAGTGTCGCAACGGCTTCGGAAGCCTTCCTCCGCCGACGCCTCTTTCCCCAGCTGCGTTATCAACCCGCCGCGCTCGCGCGGCGGGTTGATAACGCAGCTGCAACAGACATTGACTCGTCGTCGGGTTGCTGCCATATCCCTGCCTCCCACTCAGCCGTAATGATTCGGTCGTCTCGGGAGGTGCGTTCATGCGCCGGATTCTCCTCGGACTCCTCGCGGCGGTGCTGTGTGGCGCGCCGGCCCTCGCCCAGACACGCTCGGGGCAGGCAGGACGGGGGGCGCCCGGGGCGTTGCCGACCGGCCTGGAGCAGCGCGCTCCCGGGCGGCTGACCGCCTTCGATCCGCGGCAGGCCGAGTTGCGCCAGATCCACGGCCGGTGGGTCATCCTCGCGAACGGGCTGGCGCTGAAGGATTTCGCCCTCTGCGAGGCTGACGCGCGCGCGGCGCTCAAGGTCATCCGCGCCCTCAAGCTCACCCACCACGGGACGATCGGGACGCCCGAGCCGGTCATGGAATACTGGCTCTCGGAGGGGCATGCGCCCTACGCGGACGTTCCGGGGCTGCGCCTGATCCCGCTCGACCTGAACACGCTCCAGGCCGAGGAGGTCGAGGGGCAGTGGCGGTTGCGCGACGCGGCGCGGCTGCTGTTCACCTTCGCCCGGCGCGACGATGCGTACCTCGCCCTGGACGCCATCCGACACTATGGGTTCACGCAACTCGGCTACGTCGGCGAGCGCGTGCCGTCGATGATCTACTTCCTCGGCAGTCCGGCGGACCTTGGACGCCGTCCCGTCCTGCCGCCGCCGGGGGGCGTCGTGCAGGCCGGGTTCTCCCCCACGGCGTTGGTCGAACACGTCCGCTTCGACCCGCGCATGGTCCAGGCGAAGGCGGATCGGAACGAGTGGCGGCTCGTCTATGGTAAGCACGTCCTGGCCAACTTCGGCCCGAACCAGCACGAGGCCCGCCTGGCGTGGAACGTCCTGCAGCACTACCGCTTCACCGAGCAATACCGGCTCGGCGGTGGGGCGGAGAGCTTCGCGTACTTCCTGATCGGGGGGCAGGCGCCGCGCGGGCTGAAGTTCGGGGTGCTCAGCCAGGCGTTTCGGCCCGAGGCGGTGATGGTGCGGCAGGTCGGCGACAGCTACCTGGTGTGTGAGGGGGAACGGGCGCTGGTCAACTTCGGCCCGCGGCTCGCGGAGGCCCAGGTGCTGGTTGAGGCGATTCGGCGGCACCAGTTCGATCACCTGTGCCGGGTCGGCAGCGGCGCCGAAGGGTATGGAATGACCTTCCTGGTCCGTCGCTGAGATCCAGGTGAAGCCCACGGGCCGCGACCTGTGGGCTTTACCCTGAGTGGGGGACGCGCCTCCAACCGGATCGCGGTTGACACCGAAGTGACGCTCGGGCTATAACACGATCCCCCGCCGCGGGAGCGGGTGCGGGGGCTGCCGTGAAACCGCTTGCTTACTACCACCGGGTGATTTCAGGGGCGCAGCGGGGGCCGTGGGCAGCGCTGCAGCGGCTCGGGCTGCGGCTGGCCAGCATCCCCTACGGGTGGGCCACCCACCTGCGCAACCGTCTCTACAACTGGGGCTGGAAGCGCGTCCAGAAACCTTCCGTGCCGGTCGTCAGCGTCGGCAACCTGACGCTCGGCGGCACCGGCAAGACGCCCTGCGTCGAATACGTCGCCCGATCCTGCCGCGAACAGGAACGGCTCGTTGCCATCCTCAGCCGCGGTTACGGCGCCGCCGAAGGTCAGAATGATGAGGCTCTGGTTCTGGAAGCAAACCTGCCCGACGTCCCCCACTTGCAGGGACCGGACCGAGTGACGCTGGCGGCCACCGCCGTCGAGGAGTTGGAGAGCGAGGTACTCGTCCTCGACGACGGCTTCCAGCACCGGCGACTTGGCCGCGACCTCGACGTGGTCCTGATCGACGCGACAAATCCGTGGGGCCACGGCTATCTGTTCCCGCGCGGCCTGCTGCGTGAGTCGCCGCGCGGACTCGCCCGGGCCGGGGCCATCGTCCTGACCCGGTGCGACCAGGCGGACATGGCCGACCTCGCCCGACTCCGGGAGCAGGTGGCCCGCCTCGCCCCGGGCGTGCCGGTGGCGGAGACGACTCACCGGCCGGTCGAGTGGGTGAACGCGGACGGGGCAACGCTGCCGCTGGCGGCGCTGCAAGGACGGCAACTGGTGGCGTTCTGCGGCATCGGCAACCCGGAGGCGTTCCACCGCACGCTGACGGACCTGGGCGGGGTGGTGGCGGACTTCCGGGCGTACCCGGACCACCACCGTTACGCACGGACGGATGTTGAGGCGTTGCGCACCTGGGTTCGGCGGCAGGCAACGGAGTGCGTTGTCGTCACGACCCAGAAGGATCTGGTCAAGCTACCCCTGACCCGGCTGGGCGAGCGCGCGTTGTGGGCGCTGCGCATCCGGCTGCACTTCCTCGCCGGCCAGGAGTCGTTCGACCGCAGACTGAAGGAAGCACTCGGGTGAACGGACGGAACCTCCCCGGCGTGTGCGCCCAGACGGCGGTCGCGCCCTTCGACCTGCACGGACTGAAAACCTACGACCTCATCTCGCGGCCCTCCAAGGTGCTTATCGAGGATCTCGGCCGCCCGGTCGGCCCCGACGCGACTGTCGGCGAGTGGCTCGACTCGCTCCCGCTGCAGCTCGCCGGCCGCGACCTGCGCCGGGTCCGGGATCACCTCTGCCGCGCCCGCCGCGACCGCCGAACGGTCGTCGCCGCGCTGGGCGGGCACGTTATCAAGACCGGGTGCGCTCCCTACCTGATCGACTGGATCCGCCGTGGCGTGCTGACCGGGATCGCACTGAACGGCGCCGCCGCCATCCACGACTTCGAGCTGGCCTTCGCCGGCAAGACGAGCGAGGACGTCGGCGTTCACCTGCCGGACGGGCGTTTCGGCATGGCCCGCGAGACGGCCGACGCTTTCGCCGTCGCCGCCCGCGCGGGCGCCGAGGGCGACCTGGGGCTCGGCGCGGCGCTGGGGCAGTATCTCGACGGGCTGGACGCGCCGCACGCCGACTGCAGCCTGGTGCTCGCCGCGTATCGGGCCGGTATCCCGTGTACGATCCACGTCGCGCTCGGCACCGACATCGTCCACATGCACCCGCACGTCTCCGGCGCTGCGCTCGGCGAGGCGTCGATGATCGACTTCCGCCGTCTCTGCACGGTGGTGTCCACGATGGCGAACGGTGTGTGGCTCAACCTGGGGTCGGCCGTGCTGCTGCCCGAGGTGTTCGTCAAGACCGTCTCGGTCGTGCGTAACTTCGGCCACAGCCTCGACGGTCTGGTCACCGTCAACGTGGACAAGCAGGCGCAGTACCGCTCGCGCGTCAACGTGCTGGAGCGGCCGTCGGCGGAGGGGATCGAGCTGATCGGCCACCACGAGGTGCTGCTGCCGCTGCTCCACGCCGCGGTCGCCTGCTCCCTTGTCGGCGAGGGGGAACTCGCCCCCACCGAGCAGGTCCAGGCGGCCTGAGTTGTCTTCCTGCCGCTCACGGCTTGGCGGGCGATGGTCCGTCGCCGCGAGAAGTTCGGCCGAGGGGAACACGATGAGCGCGAACCTGATCGATCTCGTCCAGGGCCTCGGCCAGCCGCGCGTCCTGGTGGTCGGCGACCTGATGCTCGATCGCTACGTCTGGGGCGACGCCGAGCGCATCAGCCAGGAGGCGCCTGTCCTCCTGCTGCACGCGGACCGGCGCGAGGAGCGCCTGGGCGGAGCAAGCAGCGTCGCGATGATGCTGCGCGCCCTCGGCGCACGGGTGATGCTCGCGGGCGTCGTCGGGTCGGACTTCGACGGCGGCCGCATTCGCCAGGCGCTGACCAGTCTTGGCATCGACCACGAGGGCGTGGTGAGCGACGGCAGCCGGCCGACGACGGTGAAGGAACGCTACATCGGCCGCGCCCAGCACCGCCACCCGCAGCAGATGCTGCGCGTCGATTACGAGGTCCGCACCCCGATCAACGAGGCCATCGAGACCGACCTGACGCGCGTACTGGCGGCCCAGCTGCGCAAGATCGACCTGGTGCTCATCAGCGATTATGACAAGGGCGTCTGCACCCCGTCCCTGCTGGCGGCCGTCATCACCGGGGCGCGGGCGCTGGGGCTGCGCGTCCTCGCGGATCCGATCCGCGGCGACGACTACCGCAAGTATCACGGGTGTTCGGCCATCACGCCCAACCGGATGGAGGCGGGCCTCGCGACCGGCCAGACCCTCGTCGGCACTGCCCCGGTACTGGAGGCGGGAACGCAGCTGGTGCAGCAGCTCGACCTCGAAGCGGCGGTCATCACCCTCGACAGGGATGGCATGGCCCTGGTACACCGCGACGGCCGGCAGCAGCTGTTCCCGACCCGGCCGCGCCAGGTGTACGACATCACCGGAGCAGGCGACATGGTGCTGAGCGTCCTGGGCATGGCGCTGGCGGCGGGCGCCGACTACGCCGACGCGATCACGCTGGCCAACGTCGCGGGCGGGCTGGAGGTGGAGAAGATCGGCGTCGCCACGGTGACCCGCGACGAGATCCTGCGCGACCTGCTGCACGGCGGGACTCGCGTCGGCGACGGGGCGCTGGGGGCGGAGAAGGTCGTCTCGCTCGACGCGCTCGGGCGCGAGCTGGAGGACCGGCGCCGCCACGGCCAGCGGGTGGCGTTCACCAACGGCTGTTTCGACGTGCTGCACGCCGGCCACGTCCAGTACTTGCAGGAAGCGCGGCTGCAGGCCGACGTGCTCGTGGTCGGCCTGAACAGTGATTCGAGCGTGCGCGCGCTCAAGGGCGACGGCCGACCGATCAACGCCGTGGAGGCCCGCGCCCACGTACTGGCCGGGCTGCAGGCAGTCGATTACGTGACCGTCTTCGACGAGCTGAACCCGCTGAAGTTGATCGAGACGGTACGCCCGGACGTGCTGATCAAGGGCGCGGACTACCGGCCGGAAGAGGTGGTGGGCGCGTCGCTCGTGGAGGCGTATGGCGGGCGGGTACACCTGGCCCGCCTGCGGTCCGGGTTCTCGACGAGCAGCGTCATCGAGAAACTGCGGGCCGCCTGAAAAAGAAGCGAGGACAAGCCATAGATGAGCACGGATCAGCACAGATTAACAGGAAGAAAGGATTCGCTTCAATCCGTGTTTATCTGTGACCTGTCCTCGCTTCTCCGTGGCTCCGTAGCTAATTGCTCCCAACCATGAAGATCGCGGTCTTTCTGCCGAACTGGGTGGGCGACGCGGTGATGGCCACGCCGGCCTTGCGGGCGCTGCGCCGCCACTTCGGGTCGGCCCACCTCGTCGGCGTCCTGCGTCCCTACGTCGCGGGCGTCCTCGCCGGTGCCCCCTGGCTCGACGGCCAACTCCTCCTTGACGAGAAAGGCCCGTGGGCGCGGCGCTGGCCAGCCGTGTCGCTGGCGCTGCGCAGGCAGCGGCCCGACCTCGCCGTCCTCTTCCCGAATTCGTTCCGATCGGCGCTCGTGGCGTGCCTCGGCGGCTGCCGGCGCCGCGTCGGCTACGCGCGCGGCGGGCGCAGCTGGCTGCTGACCGACCGCCTCCCTCCCCTCCGCGCGGCCGACGGGACGTTCACCCCGAGTCCGATCATCGACGCCTACAACCTCCTCGTCGAACACCTCGGCTGCCCCACGCCCGGGCACCGCATGGAGCTGTTCACGTCCCCGGCCGACGAACAGGCCGCCGATGCGGTCTGGGAGCGCGGCGGGCTCGGCCGCTACCGGGAGGTGATCTGCCTCAACCCGGGCGCCGCGTTCGGATCGGCGAAGCACTGGCCAGCCGAGTCGTTCGCTCAGCTCGCCCAGGGGCTGGCGGATAAGCGCGGCAGCGGGGTGCTGGTGCTGTGCGGGCCGGCCGAGCGCACCCTGGCGATGCAGATTGAGAACCTGGCCTGCCGCCGGGCTGTCCACACTCTCGCTGACTACGCGCTGTCACTCGGACTGACAAAGGCGTGCGTGCGGCGGGCGGACCTGCTCATCACCACCGACAGCGGGCCGCGCCACTTCGCGGCTGCGTTCGACCGGCCGGTCGTCACCCTGTTCGGACCAACGCACATTGCCTGGACCGAGACGTACCACCCGGCGGCGGTTCACCTGCAAAAGAAGGTCGATTGCGGCCCGTGCCAGCGGCGCGTCTGCCCGCTCGACCATCGGTGCATGCGCGGCCTCACGCCTGTCGAGGTGTTCACCGCGGCCGCCGAACTGCTCACCTGTTACCCCGCACGAAAGGCGGCGTCCTGATGGCGTTCGTCGTCACCCACCCACGTTTCCGCGACGCCCTCGCCGGCCTGGGTCTGAGCGGCGCCACCGATTATCTCGATCTCCCCGGGGTCGTCTACTGCGGCCACCCGGACCGCCACGTCGCGCGGGTGACGCTCGGCAGCGGTGCCGCCGCGGTTGGCGGCTACCTGAAGCGCGAACATCGGGTTCGCTGGAAGCATCGGCTGGCGAGCGCGTGGGCAGGCTTCGGCCTGGCGTCGCGCTCGCTCCGCGAGTTCGCCCTGCTCCGCGACCTGGCTGCGGCAGGCATCCGCTGTCCCGAGCCGCTCGCCGCCGGCGAGGACGACCGCGGCCGCGCCTTCCTCCTGGTTCGCGAGTTGCCCGGATGTCGCGACCTGCGCGCGTTCCTCCACGACATGGCGGCCACCCCAACCGGACGGCGCGCGACTGCCCGCGGACTCGGCGCCGCCCTGGCCCGCATCCATTCGGTCGGCTTCGACCACCCCGACCTGTACTCCAAGCACGTCCTTGTCGAGGGCCGCCCGGAGGAGGCGACGTTCTGGTTCCTCGACTGGCAGCGCTCCCGGCGCTACCGGGAGGTTTCGTGGCTGGTTCGCCAGCGCGACCTGGCCGCACTTGACGCGACCCTCGCCGACGAGCTGGTGAGCCGACGGGCGCGGGTCGCGTGCCTGGGCGCTTACCTCCGTGAGGCGGAGCGCGATGACGTGCCCCTCCCTTCGCTGAGGGAGGCGGCGGAAGACGTGCGCCGGCTGGCGGAACGCCTGCGCGGCCGGCGGCACATTCGCGAGCTGCTGGAGCCGCCGCTAGCCGCCGGAACGCAGAACCTCGTCTGGCTCGACGGTGAGGCGCTGTGCGTGACGCGCGAATTCCTCGACGAACTCAGCGGGCAGGCACCGGCCTGGCTCTCCCTCGCCGAGCGGGCACAATACCCATCTGTCCCGGTGCGACGCGAGGTCATCGAGCGTCCCTCCGGGCTGCTCGCGGAGATGGTCCACCGGCGGGCGGCCCGCCCCCTGGCCTGGTTGTGGAACCTGGTGCGTCGCCGCCGGGTCGTGTCTCCGGAACTGGCGCGGGCCGGGGTGCTGTTTCGCCTGCAGCGTTACGGCATCGCGACCCCACGCCTGCTGGCGGTTGGCCAGCGGAGCCCCTGGCCGTGGCGCGTCGAGTCGCTGCTGCTGACCGAACCGTTGCTCGGCGCGGCGCCCCTCACGGCCTGGCTCGCGGCAACCGCCGACGGTGCGGAGCGGCGACAGGTTCTGCGCCACGCGGGGGCAGTGCTGCGCCGCCTCCACGACGCGGGGTATGTCTTCGCCTCTCCCGATGTGCCCGGCCGTACCCTGCAGGTGCAGGACCGGCGAATCGGTGTGCGCGTGGTGGTCGGCGAGCCGGAACGATTGCGGAAGAGGCGACAGTCAGGGCGCACGTGGCTCCGCGACCTCCGGGCTCTGCACGACAGCCTGACCCTGACCTGCAGCCGGGCCGACCAGATCCGTCTCCTGCTGGGCTACCTGGGCAGGAGGCGACTTGGCCCCGATGGGCGGGAGTTGGCTGCCACGGTGCTCGGTCCGGTGAGCGGTCAGCGCCGCCAGGCCAAGCCCTCGGAAGTCTCCGCGACTTCCGAAATCTTGACTGCGTCCACCACGAGGGAGGCCGCCTGATGAGCGGCGCCCTGTGGCAGCGCCTGGTTCGCGGCGTCCGGCGGTTACAGGCGCACCCGGACTGGCCGGCGTTCGCCGGTTCCGACTGGGGCGAGCGGGTCATGGACGTCGCCGTCACCGACCGCTTTCACGCCAAGCAGGGCCGCTCGACCGGGCGCTGGATCCTCCACACGGACGGGCGCCGGCTCGCGGTCTACCTGAAGCGTCACTACCGCCTGCCGTGGTGGCGCGGCCTGCTCGCCGCCGTGTGGCCGGGCCGGGGTTGGTCGCCGGCTTTCGAGGAATGGCGCCACCTGGAATGGGCGCGCACCGAGGGGTTCCCGGTGCCGAACGCGGTCGCCGTCGGCGAGTACATCGGCCCGTGGGGGCGGCTGTGCAGCTTCCTCGCCGTCGAGGAGTTGGCCGACATGCTCCCGCTTAACGAGGCCATCCCCGCCGCGGCCGCCCGACTCGATCCCGTCGCGTTCGACGCCTGGAAACGCGGGCTGCTGACGGAAATGGCCCGCCTGGCGCGCGAACTACATGGCCGCCGCGCGTTTCATAAGGATCTCTACCTGTGCCATTTCTACATCCCCCGCGCCGACACCGAGCGGCCAGTGGGGGAGTGGCGCGGGCGCGTCCACCTGATCGACCTGCACCGCCTGAGCCGCCATCGGTGGACGTGGCCGGTGTGGCAGGTCAAGGATCTCGCCCAGCTGCTGTATTCGTCGGACGTCCCCGGCGTGACCGCGCGCGACCGGCTGCGCTTCTGGTTGTGCTACCTCGGGCCGGCGCGGCGCGGGGGCTGGGGGCGGTGGCTCGGTTGGCTGGTAAGGCTCAAATGGCAACGCTATCGCCGACACAACCAAAAGAAGGGCGAACGCCTGTCATGAAGGTCGCGTTCTGTTACGAGAGCGTGCTGCCCGCCCGCGGAGGGTGTGAGACGTACATCGCTGACCTGGCCCGCCGTCTGGTCGCCGACAGGCATGAGGTCCATCTCTACGCCTGCCGCTGGGATGAGAAAGCCCTGCCCACGAGCGTGCGCTACCACGGCCTGCCGGCGCCGCGCGGGCCGCGCTTCCTGCGCCCCTGGCGCTTCGGCGCCCTGTGCGAGCAAGCGCTGCGCGCGGGGACGCATGACGTCTCGATCGGCTTCGACAAGACGTGGGGGCAGGACGTGCTCTACCCGCAGGGCGGCCTGCACAGCGCCTCCGCCGATTACAACCTGCGCAAGTATCCCGGCGGGGTGACACGCGCGCTGGCCCGGGTGGTGAAGGCGCTCGACCTGGCGCACTGGTCCTACCGGCGCCTGGAGCGCAGGCAGTACCTGCGCCACCCGCGGCCGCTCGTCGTGGTCAACAGCCACATGGTGCGCGGCCACTTCCAGCAGTATTACAACGTCCCGACCGCGGATCTGTTCGTGGTGCGCAGCGCCATCGACGCGAAGCGCTTCCCCGAGCACGACCGCCCGCGGCGGCGCCTGGAGTGGCGCCAGCGCTGGGGGCTGGGGGCTGAGGAGACGGTCGGCCTGTTCGCGGCGATGAACTACCGCCTCAAGGGGCTGGACCCGCTGCTGCACGCGGTACGCTGCCTCTGTGTCAACGGGCTGTCACCGAACCCGGCGTTCCGCCTGCTGGTGGTGGGAAATCCCGACAGCGGGAAGTATCAGCAGCTGGCGCGGCGGCTTGGCGTCGAGCGGCACGTCCGGTTCGCCGGCCACTGCCCGGAGATGCGCAATGCATACTTTGCGGCCGATTTCCTCGTCCACCCGACCTTTTACGATCCATGCTCGCTCGTCGTGCTGGAGGCGCTCGCGTGCGGGCTGCCGGTGATCACGACGCGGGCCAACGGGGCGAGCGAACTGCTGTCGCCGCTGCAGGAGGGGTACGTCCTGGACGACCCGCACGACCACGCGCGGCTGGCGTGGTGCCTGGGCCAGTTGCTCGACCCGGCGCGGCGATCGGTGTGCGCCCACGCCGCGCGCCGAACCGCGGCGCGCTGGACCTTCGAGTACCACTACCGCCAGCTCCTCGACGTCTTCGCCGAGGCCGCCGCCCGACGCCGGGCGGCGTGAAGCCCTGCGCAGCTCAACTCGCCAAGCAGCCGTTTCCAGACGCCGCAGGAGGGGGCTCTGTCCCCCGATCTCGCTGGAACCATCGGGGGCCGCAGCCCCTCCTGCGACGTCTGGAAACGGCTTCCAGGCCGCAAGCGGTCGAAGGTGCTATAACCGACCCCGGCGGGCGCGACCGGGCCGCGCCAGGCACCTCCGGGAGAGAGCCGTGGATCTCGGGCTGAAAGGGCAGGTGGCCGTCATCGCGGGCGGGGCGCGTGGGATCGGCCGGGCCATCGCACACGCCTTCGCCGCAGAAGGCGCGCACGCCGCCATCCTCGACCGCGACACCGAAGCGCTGGCGGTGACGCGCCAGGTGGAAGCGGCCGGCGCACGCGCCCTCGGGCTGGTCGCCGACGTGACGGACTACGACGCGGTGCGGCACGCGGCGGGTCAGATCGCGAATACCTTCGGGCGCATCGACCACGTCGTCTTCGCGGTCGGCATCGGCTCCGGCAAGTACGGCTTTCCGTTCTGGAACCTGGAGCCGTCCGACTGGTCGCGCGTCCTCCAGGTCAACGTCGGCGGCGCCGCCAACGTGGCCCACGCCTTCGCCCCGGTCCTGGTGCGAGCCTGCGCGGGCACGATGTTGTTCCTCGCCTCGGTCGCCGGGCAAATCGGCTCGCAAACCGACCCCCCTTACAGCGCCTCCAAGGCGGCCCTGATCAACTTCGCCCAGTGTGCGGCGAAGGATCTTGCGCCTTACGGCGTGCGCGTCAACACCCTCTGCCCGGGCATGGTGCAGACAGCCCTGAACCGTTCCGTCTGGGAGGCGTGGGCGCGACAGCAGCCGGAGGGCCAGCGCCAGGATTACGAAGAGTGGGCGGCCGAGAAGATCCGCCGGGTGGTGCCGCTGAATCGCTGGCAGGAGCCGGAAGACGTGGCCGCGATGGCGGTGTTCCTCGCGTCGGACCGCGCCCGCAACGTGACCGGACAGACGGTAAACGTCGATGGCGGGTTCGTGATGCACTGGTGAGTGCGGGAGGCGGGCGTGGCGAGCGTCTTCGAGCGGCTGCACGAATGGCTGAAACAGGCCGGCATTGCGTTCACGGTCCTGCGGCATGAGGCGGTCTTCACCAGCGAACAGGCGGCCGCCGTCCGCGGCACGCCACTGGCGAGCGGCGCCAAGGCGCTGGTGGTTCGGGCGGGAGAGCGTTTCGTCCTGCTCGTGCTGCCGGCTGACCGCAAGCTCGACAGCCGCAAGGCCCGGGCCGCGCTGGGCGTCAAATCGGTACGCTTCGCGGCCGCCGAGGAGGTGGAGCAGCTGACCAGCCTCAAGCCCGGCTCGATCCCGCCGTTTGGCAGCCTCTTCGGCCTCCCCACGTACTGTGACCCGGCGCTCGGAGAGAACACCTCGATCAACTTCAACGCGGGCGACCACGCCATCTCGGTGCATATGACCTGCACCGATTACCTCGCGCTGGAGCGGCCGGCCCTCGTCGCCATCTCGTAAGAGCGGGCAGGAGCCGTCCGACCAACCTGGAGCGCCAGCGACGGGCGCAACTAACCCGGAGCAACCGTCGGTCCGCATTCCCGCCGCGCTCGCGCGTCGCTACAATCCTTCCCTGGCCCGGGACGTGCGGCCGTTGTCCGGTCCGCGGCGCGGCACGCCCGGGGTGGTCCCCAACGGTTCGCTGCCTTGCCTGAGGATCCCCTGCACCTGCTCTGCATCGAGCCGCGCTTCCCCGGGCGACTTGGGTCCGTCGCCGACTGGCTGGTGCGCTGCCGCGGCTATCGCTGCTCCTTCTTCTGCCACACCACCGACCCGCCGGAGTGGTGGCCGGAGACGGTCGGGCGCGGGCTGGAGGTGGTCTGCTTCAACGTCGGCGGGGTCGCCCGCGAACCGTCGGTCAGCTGGACGCGCCACCTGGAGCGGGCGCTCTGTTACGCCTACGGCTGCTGGGAGGTGCTGGAGGTCCGCCGGCCGCGCCCCATCGACCTCGTCCTCGGCCGCTCGGCCGGGCTGGGCTCCACCCTGTTCGCGACGGTCCACGCGCCGGGCGCCCCGGTCGTGCAGCAGTTCGATTATTACTACCACGCCCACGCCCACGACCTCGCGGAGGAGGCCGGCCCCGACACGCCAGCCGAGTATTTCCACTGGCGGCGCGCGGCGAACGCGACGACGCTCCTGGAACTGGAGAACGGCGTCCGACCGTGGATCTCGACCGCCTGGCAGCGCGATCTGTTCCCACCTGAGTACCGCGACGACTTCCTGGTGCTGCACGACGGCATCGACACGCGCCGCCTCGCCCGTCAGGGCGGAGCAAGGCGGAACATCGCCGGGAAGCAGATCCCACCCGGAGTGCGCGTCGTGAGTTTTGTCGCGCGCTGCCTGGACCGGCTGCGCGGCTTCGACCGTTTCGTGCGCCTGGCGAATGCCCTGCTCCGCGCCGACCCGAACATCCTCTGCGTGGCGGCGGGGGCGCCCCGGGTCGAGCGCGGCCTTGATGTGGCGCACTTCGGGCAGGAGTATGCCGCGCAGCTGCTGCGCGCCGACCCGCCCCCCGACCCGGAGCGGTTCCTGCTCCTCGGTTCGCTCGTGCCCGCTGCGGTGGCCGAACTTCTGACGGCGACCGACCTGCACGTCTACCCCGCCCGCCCTTACCCCGTCTCGCGTTCCGTGCTGGAGGCGCTGGCGGCGGGCGCCGTGGTTCTCGCCTGGGACTCGGCGCCGGTCCGCGAATTTATTACCCCCGGCCAGACCGGACTGCTCGTCGCGTCTGAGGATCCCGATGAGGCGGAGCGGCTGACGCGGGCCGTCCTGGCGGACCTCGCCGCGTATCGCCCGCTGGGCGAGGCCGCCGCGCGGTACGTTCGCGCCGCCTGTGCCCAGGAGGTGGTGCTGCCAGCCCTGGCGCGCGCGTTTGACCGCCTGCTGGAAAGGTGGCGGTGACGACCATGCGCGTCCTGTTCGTTCACCGCGCGTTCCCGGCCCAGTTCGGCCGGCTGGCGCTGGAGCTGACCCGGCGCTACGGGTGGAACTGCACGTTCCTGGTGCAGCATCTGTCGCGCTGCCCGGCCCCGTCGCCCGAGATGCTGCGGGAGCTGACGGTTCATCAGCTGCCCATCCCGCCGCGCCCGCCCGGTCAGGAAATCCCCTGGCCGCAAACGCACGGTCACGCGCTCGAAATCGGCCAGGCGGTGTTCGCGGCTGTGCGAGCGCGGCCCGACCTGCGCCCCGACCTGGTCGTCGGCCACGGCGGGCTGACGCCGACCCTGTTTCTGCGTGAGATTCTCGACTGTCCCCTCGTGGACTACTGCGAGTACTACTTCGCTCCCGCGCGGCGCGACCTGACCTACCGGCTCGACCTCCCAGACGTCGAGCCGGCGCCGTTCTATCCGCGCTGCCTCAACGCCGCCATCCTCCTGAACCTGACCGAGGCGGACGCCGCCTACACCCCGACGCGCTGGCAGCGAGACTCGTTCCCGGAGCGCTTCCGGCCGAAGCTGGCGGTCCACTTCGACGGCATCGATACCAACCTGTACCGCCCGAGGGCCGTGCCGCGCGTGCTCGCCGGACGCGCGATCCCCGCGGACATGCGCCTCGTGACCTACGCGGCGCGCGGCCTGGAGTCGGTGCGCGGCTTCGATCTGTTCCTGGAGGTCGCGCGGCGGATTCTGCGGCGCCGGCCGAACGTGCTGTTCGTCGTGGCGGGCGACGAGGGGGTCTATTACGGGTGGGACGCGCTGCGCACCGGCGGGCTGACGTTCAAGCAGTGGGTGCTGGGCCGCGGCGAGTACGACCTGTCGCGGTTCCTCTTTCTGGGACACGTCGCGCCGGAAGAGCTGGCCGACGTGCTGTGCCTGAGCGACCTGCACATCTACCTGACCGTGCCGTTCGTCCTCTCGTGGTCGCTGTTCGACGCCCTGGCGTGCGGCTGCGTGGTGCTGGCGTCGGACGTGGCGCCAGTCCGCGAGGTGATCGAGCCGGGGCGCACCGGCCTGGTCGAACCGCTGTTCGACGTCGAGCGCCTGGCGGAAACCGCGCTGCGTGTGCTGGAGGATCCGCAAGCCTTCCGCCCGCTCGGCGCCGCGGCCCGCGCGCTGATACAGGAGAAGTACAGCCTGGACGTGGCGGTCCCGGCGCTGGCCACTTTTTTCGAGCGCCAGGCCGGCCGGCGGGGTGACAACCTCTCCCCCCGGCCTCCTCCCCTCGCAGGGGAGGGGGAGAACACGGGTCGAAGCGCCTGACTGCCTTTCCCGGCGCTCGCACCCTGGTTCTCCCCCTCGCAGGGGAGGGGGCCGGGGGAGAGGTTTGCGCAAGCGGCCTCGCTACGCCTTCGCCGCGGCGTAGCGGTGCGTCGGCTGCGGGCGGCCGGGACGAAAGCTCTGGGTGCTCACGAACTCCGCCTGGGCCGCGCGGCCGGCGCACGCCGCGCGCACCGCGCGATGCACCTCCTGCTCCAGCACCGCCGGGTCGAGCGCCACGCGCGCGTTGACAATCAGGTCCGTTTCCTTCACCGCGGCGTTCGACGGCAGCGACAGCTCAGGCAGTGTCTGACTGCTGACGAGGTTCGCCACGCCGAAGAACCCGTCCGCCAGGCCGATCGCCTTCAGGTGCGCCACCTCGGCGCCGTGGCCCGCCAGCGATTCGCGCAACCTCCCGACCACATCGAGCAGCAACTGGTCCAGGGCGAAGGACGCCGCCGCCTTCACGCGGACGCTACTGTTCAGCCAGCCCAGCTCCGCCTCGCCCTCGGCGTAGACGTCGTAGTCGATGTCGAGGATGCGTCGTCCGAACTGCCCCTGCTGGTCGAGGAACGCGGTTACGGCGTCGAATCCCTGCCCCGTCTTCGCCGACACGCGCAGCACCGGCACCCCGGGGTATCGCTCGGCGACCAGGTGCGTGAGTTCCTCCGCCGCCGCCTGGGTGAGTTCGTCGGCGCGGTTGATGAGGACGGCGTCAGCCTCCTCCAGCTGCTTGCGGAAAATGTAGGCGGCCTTTGGGGAGAAGCCGGCGCCGGGCTCGTCGCGGAGGATCTTCAGCCCGTGGCTCGGCTTGAACAGCACCGCATACGGCGCCACGGTGAAGCGGTTGCCGTAGAGATCCTTCAGCGGCTGCACGACCGTCGCGACGAGGTCGGTGCAGCTGCCGACCGGCTCGGCGAGGATCACGTCGGGGCGCTCGCTCTGCTCCAGGCAGCCGACCTTGCCCATCAGGTCGTCGAAGCGGCAGCAGAAGCACGCGCCGGCCACCTCCTCCACGGGCAGCCCCTGCGAGCGCAGGTTGTGCGTGTCCACCAGGTCGGCGGCCTGGTCGTTGGTGACGATGCCGACGCGCTGCCCGCGGTCGAGGTAGAACCGCGCCAGCCGGGCCAGCGTCGTCGTTTTTCCGGCTCCCAGGAAGCCCCCCACCATGACGAACCGCATGCTCTTCACAGGTTGTTCTCCCGGTCAGGTATGCTCTTCATGTAAAGCCCACGAGGCATCACCCGTGGGCTTTCACCACTCCTCAGGGTTCTTTTTCCAGGCTGCGCCAGTCCTTGAACGGGCTGATAACTTCTCGGTCCGGGGCGTAGTGGTGGACCGTCATCCACGCGAACTCGCGCTGCTTCGGGTTGGCCGGGTCGGGCTCCGGCAGGGCCACGCCATCCGCCTCGACGTGTGCCGTTCGCACCACCGCCACACGCCTGCTCGCCGGCGGGGCCAGGTCGTAGTCGGTCCCGCGCGTTTGCAGGAGCCATGTGTTGTCGCGAAAGCCCCGAAATAGCCGGTCCCGCGCAGCTTTCGTGAGCCGCTCCTTGCGTGCCGCGTCCAGCCTCGATTCCTCCGCGATGCGCTTCATCAGTTGCTGCGTCTCCGACACGTCGAACGGCACCCAGCCGTAGGGCGGCAGGTACACCTCCAGCTTGCAGTGTGATGGCGAATTCTTCGGGTACGGGTTGATGCCGTAGGCGACGCGCGTCGGGTAGCCGAGGTTGCGCCCCAGCGCGGCGCACAGGCCGTGGTAGTCGCTGCAGTGGCCGGCCCGCTTCTCCAGCGCGTGCAGGGCGCTGGCCTGCAGCGAACAGTCGGCGTGATCGTAGCGCAGGTGCGCGCTCACCCACTCGAGCACCGCCCCCAGATCCTCGGTCGGCCCGTGCCGCTGCGGCACGATGGCGGCGGCGAGTTTGCCGAGTCGTTCATCGACCGGCAGCAGCCGCTCGCCGCGCAGGTACGGGGCAAAGCGCTCCGGCCACCGGGCGACCTTGACGACCCGCCTCGGCTCCACGTCCCAGGTCAGCTCCCACGTCTTGATCGTGAAGCGGTGCCGGACGATCTGCGCTCCCTGCGGCCGGTCGAACGTGAAGCACGCGAAGCGGTTGCCGTATACTTTCTCCGACCCAATCTGCGGCGCGACCTTCATCGGGAAGGTGGACAACTCGCTCTCGCTCACCTGCTGGGCGAAGTCGCTCGGCGGCAGCGGGAGCCAGACCTTGAGCGTCTGCGTGCGGTAGGGCGGCGTGACGACGACCGAAAAATCGACACGGTACGTCACCGGGTTGGCGCGCCGCGCACGGTACGGCGCGTCCGGCTCGAGGGGGGGCATTGGCGGCTGGCCGACGCCGGTGCGCAGGGCGAGGCACGCCAGGAGCAGAGCGGCGGGCAGGAGCAGACGCGCGTTCACGGCACTTCCCCGGGGGGCGGTTTGAACACGGCCAGGAACGGTCGGACCAGCAAGAGGTAGACGCCTCCGCCAGCGACGGCGCCCAGCACAGGGGCGAGGAGGTACACGAAGAAAATCCCGGGACGCGGCCCCGGCAGGGCGATGTCGCCCCACCCGACGCCCCACGCTACCAGGCGCGGGCCGAAGTCGCGGGCCGGGTTGAAACACGCCTGCGTCAGCGGGGCAATGACGGCGATAAGGGCCGCCACCGTCAGCCCGATGAAGACCGGGGCCAGCCGCGCCGCCGGGGCGACGTGGTTGCGTTCGTCTGTCAGCGCGAAGACCGCCAGCGCCAGCAGCAGCGTGCCCAGCACCTCCGCCAGCGATGCCGTCGTCACGCTGACGCGCGCCTCGAGCGCCTTCAGGCGCTCGCGCAGCTCCTCGGCGTTTTTCGGGGCGGGGTCGGCGAGAGCCAGGCCGGGGTCCGGGAAATACTCCCCGTAGCACATCGCCGTTATCTCACTCCCTGGCTGGCCGCGCTCGACGCCCCAGCGCGTTTCGTGGGCGGTGAGGAACGTCCCGTACAGGCCGAACAGCGCCGCCCCCGCCAGCGCCGCCCCGACCAGCTGGGCAGCGACATACGGCAGAGCCTCGCGAACCGGGAAGCGCCCCCAGGCGATGAGTGCGGCGGTGATGGCCGGGTTAATGTGCGCCCCGCTCACCCCGCCGATCAGGTATATGGCCAGCGCGACCGCCGTGCCCCAGACGCACGCGATCTGCCACAGGCCGCTGTGCGCGTTCGTCAGCACGGCGGCATGGACGGCTCCCAGGCCGAAGAACACCAGGATGAAGGTGCCGACCACCTCGGCCAGGCAGCGAGCCGCCAGGGGTTTCGTGGGCACGGAGCCTCCGGGAGAATGCGGGCAGAAAACTCTCCAACACTCTAGCGATCGTTTGAGCGTGCGGCCAGCGCGTCAGGGGCTTAGCTCCAGCCGGCAGCAGCCGAGTTCGAGTACGGTGAGGGGTCCGCCGGGCGCGGCGGTGTGGAAGATGGCGGGGTTGAGAGAGTACACCACGAACTTGCCTTGCTTCTCGTCGAGGACCAGGCCAGCGTGGCGGAGGACGGCCAGATGGTGCGAGATGTTGGCGAGTTCGGCGACGAGCAGGCGGGCGAGTTCACTGACGTTGTGCGGCCCTTGCTGCAGACACTGGACGATCTTCAGGCGCTCCGGATCGGCCATCGCCTTGAGGTAGCGGGCACAATCGTTCGATTGCAGTCGGTCGTGCATCGGTCGTCCCGTTACTGTCTCCGGCGCTGGCGTTCCGGCTGGTCCGACGGCGCCGGGCGGGGCGCTCAGCCCTCCGCCTTCGCCGCGCATTGTTTCATGTGACGGATGCTCTCGCGGGCGATCGTCACCGGATCCGGCGAGTAGTCGAATACCTCGACCGACACCCACCCGGCATAGCCGCTCGCGCGCAGCGCCTGGAAAATCGGCACGAAGTCGGTGTCGCCGAACCCCGGTCCGCGCCGATTGGCGTCGTTCGCGTGGAAGTGGCCGGCGCCCGCCCCGTGGCGGCGGATCAGGTCCGGGATCGGGGCGTCGTCGGTGTGCATCGCCTTGACGTCGAGGTGAAGGGCGAAGTTCGGGTGGTCGAGGCGGCGCAGGATCGCCTCCGCCTCGGCGCAGGTGTTGATGAAGTCGGCCTCCGGCGGCGACAGCGGCTCCAGGCACAGCCGCACTCCGCAGTCGGCGATGCCCGGCGCCGCTCGGCGGAAGGTGTCCACCGCGTAGTCGGTCGCCTGCTCGCGCGTTGCGTCGGCGGGGATGCGGCGCTGGGCCGGAGAGCCGAACACCATCAGGTCGCCGCCCAGGTCGCGGCAGCACCGGGCCAGCTCAACGAGATACCCGGCGGTCCGTCCGCGCACGGCCTCGTCCGCCGACGTGATCTGAAAGCCTTCCGTCTTCGCCAGCAGCCAGTGCAGCCCGATGAGGCGCACGCCGTGGTCTTCGGCCTGCTGGCGCAGCTCGAAGCGCTGCTCGGCGGTCACGTCGGTAATCCGCGGAGCCAGCGTGAATGGGGCGATCTCCAGCCCCTGATACCCCAGTTCGGCCACGGTGCGGCACACGCGCGCGTGGTCCCAACCCTCGAACGTCTCGTTGCAGATGGCGTAGCGCATGGCAGGTCCAGTAGGCAGGAGGCAGTAGGCAGTCGGCAGTCGCACAGGTAGTGCTTGCTGCCTGCTGCTGTCTGCTCTCAGTTCAGCGTCACCTTCGGGGCGGGCTGGCCCGGGTTCTCGGGGGCGAGAGTCAACTCGACGGGACCGTCGAGCCCCTGGATTTCGCGGTAGAACGCGGCAGGGGTGGTGACCGCGCGGCCGTTGACGTGCGTGATCACCTCGCCAACGCGCAGCATGGCCGCGGCCGCCGCGCCGCCCGGCTGGATTTCGCCGATCAGCACTCCCTCGGGGATACGCTGGGTCGTCGCGTGCGGCAGCTGGACGAGGATGCTCGTGTAGTCGGCGCGCAGCCCGCGGCAGATTGGCCGCGTCACCTTCTCGGCCGCGATCGCCTGGCCCGGGACGTGGGCACGGGCCAGCGTCACCTCGACGCGCTCCCGCGCCGCCGTGCCGGGCTTGCGCACCTCCAGCTGGACCCTGGTTCCCGCCAGCACGGTGCCCAGCGCCAGGAACAGGTCGTCGCCCTCGTGGACCGGGGTGCCGTTGACGCTCAGAATGACGTGACGCGGCTTCAGCCCGGCCAGGTCGGCGGGCGAGCCGCGCGTCACATACTCCAGCGCCACGCCCTCGGTCCGCTCCGCCCGCTGATCGACGCCGACGCCCAGGAACCCATACTCGACCTCCTCCCCGCGTCGGAGCACGTCGAGGATGCGCCGCGTCCCGTCGTCGAGGGGAATGGCGAACCCGCCCGGCGTCTCGCCGCCGGCAATGGCCGCGGTTGCGGTACTGAGCCCGATGAGCCGGCCGTGCAGGTCGATGAGGGCGCCGCCGCTGCAACCGAGGTTGAGCCGGGCGTCGGTCTGCAGCAGGGTGCCGTAATGGTGCAGAGTGCGGGCCCGGTCCTCCTCGCGGGCACCGTCCGCGGTCCGGTCCGGCCCGGCCCGGCCGACGGGCGCGCGGCGGCGCACGTTGCTGATGATGCCCCATGACGCGCTCGGCCTGCCGTCCCGGAACCCGATCGCGAACGGGTTGGCGATCGATAGCACGAACTGGCCGCGCCGCACCTGCCCGCCGTCGCCCAGCTTGACCGCCTTGAGAGTCAGCCGCCCGTCGAGGAGGCGGAGCACCGCCAGGTCGCTGCGCGGGTCGGCGGCGTGGATGTCCGCGTAGCTGCCCTGGTGCTCGGGCAGCCGGACGAAGATTTTCACTGCCCCCTGAACGACGTGGTAGTTGGTCAGCACCAGGCCGCGCTCGTCGATGACGACGCCGCTGCCGTAGGACTCGGGGACATGGCGCGGGTCGGCGAGGTCGAGCTTGCGGCGCAGGCTGGTGCGCTCGCGCTCGCCCAGGCCGCTGTAGAGGGGGTGCCGTTCGAGAGCCTGCACGTCGAAGGCGCCGAGCTTGCCGGGGTTGTCGGACGCGGAGCCCTGGCTGTAGCGCTGGTAGGCGTCGCTGCGCGAGACGAGCACGCACGCGACCGACGGTTCCGCGTCCTCGATGGCCTTCTGCATCACCTCCTGCAGGGCCAGGGCGTGTTTGAGACTGACCCTGTCGTTGTTCTGAGCGGGCGCGGCAGCCGTCAGCACCAGGGCGATGAGGACGCACGGCAACCCGACGCGGTACATGAGCCTGCCCCCCTCCAGGGTGGTGGTCGTCGAGCGGACCAGGGGTTGCGGAAATCCTGTGGACTTCTCCTGTTGTACCGTGCTCGCTGGCTCGTTTCCAGCGCCGACCCCGGAAAAAGCCGCGGGCCGGCGGCGCCCCCTGACGCCGCCGGCCCGCCCTTGCCCTTCCTGCCGCCAAGCTGCAAGTGGCACCAGGACCGATATCACTCCGACGCGCTCGCCGCCTGGCGCCGGCCGCGCGGGGTCGGCGGCTCCGGACGGACCGGCGGTTCGGCCGTCTCGCCGTTCGTCTCGGGCGCCCCGGCGGCCTGCGGGACCAGGCCGCGCTTCTGCAGAACCTTCTGCGTCAACTCGTCCATGAGGGCCGGGTTCTCGCGCAGGTACGCCTTGGCGTTCTCCTGCCCCTGACCGAGGCGGATGTCCCCGTAGTTGAAGTACGACCCGCTCTTCTCGATCAGCTTGTCATCGACGCCAAGGATCAGCAGGTCGCCCTCACGGCTGATGCCGCGGTCGAACATGAGGTCGAACTCGGCCTGCTTGAACGGCGGCGCCACCTTGTTCTTGACCACCCGCACCCGGACGCGCGAGCCGATCTTCTCCTCCGCGTCCTTGACGTCGGTGACGCGCCGGATGTCCAGACGCACCGAGCTGTAGAACTTCAGCGCCAGGCCGCCGGACGTCGTCTCCGGATTGCCGAACATGACTCCGATCTTCTGCCGGATCTGGTTGATGAAGATCATGCACGTGCGCGTCTTCGAGATGGTTGGATTGAGCTTGCGCAGCGCCTGGCTCATGAGCCGCGCCTGCAGGCCGACGTGCGAATCGCCGATCTCGCCGTCCACCTCGGCTCGCGGCACCAGGGCCGCCACCGAGTCGATGACGATGATGTCCACCGCGTTCGACTTGACCAGCATCTCGGCGATCTGCAGCGCCTCCTCGGCGGTGGACGGCTGGCTGACGAGGAGTCCCTCCAGATCCACGCCGAGGCGCTTGGCCCAGCTCGGGTCAAGGGCGTGCTCGGCGTCGATGAACGCGGCCACGCCCCCCTGGCGCTGGGCGTTGGCCAGCGCGTGCAGGGCGACGGTCGTCTTGCCGCTGGACTCCGGACCGAAGATCTCGATGATGCGCCCGCGCGGCAGGCCGCGGCCGCCGAGGGCGATGTCGAGGCTCAGCGCCCCGGTCGAGATGCCCTGCACGTCGGCGTCGGCCGCGCTCTCGCCCAGGCGCATGATGGCGCCCTTGCTGAACGTCTTCTCGATCTGTTGCAGGACGTTCTTCAGTTCCCGTTCGCGTGCCTGGTCCGCCATGGTCCCTCCTGTCGGGTGAAAGGTGGTGTTCGGGTGAGGGCTCGCTCCCCGCCGGGCGGTTGGAGCCCGCGAGTCGGCGCCTCGTTGTTTCCTGGGGTGCGGCGTGAAGAAGGTTTCCAGCGTAACGTGTTTCCGGAGCCAGCACCAACTGTACGTTTGTCAGGATACCGCAGAATCGCGGACTCACAAGGTCAGCAGACCGGGAAAGTGTGGCCCGCGCCTGCCCTGCGAGGGAAGAAGGGAGTGAAGAGTGAAGGACAGAAAGCCCACGGGGCGCGTCCCGTGCGTAAAGCGATGGAGACTTGGCCCACGGGGCGTGACCCGTGGGCTTTATCTCCTCACTGCCCACTCCTCACTGCCCACTCCCCACTCCCCGGGCAGGGAGAGGTTCAACCCCCACCTTCACCCAGGACTCTCCACCCGCTCGAACGCGGCTCGGAGCAACTCCGGGTGGAACAGCCCGAGCCGGGTGCGCCGGAGGAGGTAATCGTCGGGGCGGACGGCCATCTCCGCGTCGCGCTGGTACGCGAACTCCGCCTGCACGTCCGGCTCGCCGGCCACCACCGGCCGCGCGAGGCGCGGATACCGCTCCACGTAGCCGGCCACGTCCGCCGCGCGCCGACCGTAGCGCCCGATGAGGTGCCGCGCCGCCTCGACCGACAACCCGTAGCGCGTGCGCAGAGCCTCGGCCGCCTGGGGCGCGAATTCCGCCCACGGCTCCGGCGGCGTCCCGTCGAGGGGGAGTTCCGCCGTCCGACTGCGGTGCCGCACGCCCAGCCGTCGGGCGATCACGTCGGTGAGGGTTTCCGCCATCGCCCGGTAGGTGGTGTACTTCCCGCCCGCCACCGACAGCAGGCCGGAGCGCCCCTCGAACAGCCGGAACTCGCGCGACCGGGCTGACGGCTCCCCCGGCCGCTGCCGGATCAGCGGCCGTAGTCCGGCGAAGCTGCCCAGCACGTCCCCCTCGCTCACCGGCGGCCCGAGGTAGTGGTTGTGCGCCTCGATCAGGTACGCGACCTCCTCGGGCCGGACAGTGAGGTCGTCCGGCCCTTCCGGGGTGACGGTGTCGGTGGTCCCGATCAGCGTCTTGCCCAGCCACGGGATGACGAACAGGATCCGCCCGTCGCGCGGGTGCAGCAGCAGGAGGGCGGCGCTCTGCCCGCGGCCCGGGACGAGGATGTGAACCCCCTTTGTCGGCTGCAGGTGCGGCACACCGTCCTCGCCCGCGAGGGCACACACCTCGTCCACCCACGGCCCGGTCGCGTTCAGCACCTGGCGGGCGTGGATCGTGACCTCGGCGCCGGCCACGCGATCGACCGCCGTCACGCTGGTGAAACCCCCGCCCTGGCGCTCGAAGTGGACCGCCTGCACGTAGTTGGCGGCGTGGGCGCCGCGGAGGGCGGCCGTCTGCAGAACCTCGATGCAGAGGCGGGCGTCGTCCATCTGGGCGTCGAAGAACTCGGCCCCGCCGCGCAGGCCATCGGCGCGCAGGCCGGGGAGGTCCGCGAGCAGGCGGCGCGCGGCGACGGGGCGGCTGCGTCGGATGTTGCCCCGGCCGGCGAGGAGATCGTACAGGGTCAGACCGGCGCGCCACTGCCAGGGGGCCAGGCGGACACCGGCGTAGAACGGCAGGACGAAGCGGAGCGGCCGGACCAGGTGCGGGGCGTTACGCAACAGCAGGGTTCGCTCGTGTAGCGCCTCATAGACCAGCGGGAACGCGCCGTGTTCGAGGTAACGCAGGCCGCCGTGGACGAGCTTGGACGAGACGCTGCTGGTGCCGCCGGCGAAGTCGCCCTTGTCGATCAGGGCGACGCGCAATCCGCGTGTGACGGCGTCGAGCGCCACGCCGGCGCCGGTGATCCCGCCGCCCAGGATGAGCAGATCGAATGTCCCGTCCGCCAGCGCGTCGAGATCCCGTTGCATCGCGTCGGACCGCCTCCGTGAAGGTCTGTCCCCTGTCCTGTCCCTCCTCTCAGTGTACAGTAGAGAACAGCGAACAAGCAGTCGGCCGGCGCCACGCCGGCAAGGATGCAGCACCGCAGGCGGCCGCCCCCCACCAGGGACGAAGGACAGGGAAGTGATGCCGGAGCCACTTCGAGTAGGCGTCATCGGGCTGGGGCGGCGCTGGCGCATGTCCTACCGCCCGGCCCTGCACGCGCTGCGGGACCGATTTCACATCGCCGCCGTCTGCGACCCGGCTCACGACCGGGCTGCAAGGGTGGCGCAACGCCTGTCGTGTGTCGCCTGTGCCGGCCCCACCGACCTGCTCGAGCGCCCGGACGTCGAGGCTCTGCTGTTGCTCGATCCACCGTGGTACGGGCTGTGGCCCGTCGGTGTCGCCCATCGCCTCGGCAAACCCGTCCTCTTCTGCCCCACCACGACCCACATTGCCGCGGACTCCGCGACCCTGTTCCGGCTCGCCGGAGACGGAGGCGTGCCGGTCGTGCCTGCGCTGGAACTCCGTCACGCACCGCTCACGACCCGCCTGCGCGAGTTGCTCCGCGATCGGCTCGGCCCTGCCTGCCGGGCGATCTCGACCTGGGCGGTACAAGGCTCTGCCGCCAGTTGCGCGGCAGCGGGTTCTCCCGACCTGATCGACCTGCTCGACTGGTGGGCCGTCCTGTTCGATGCGGAGCCGCGGCGGGTCGAGCGGCTGGCGGTTGCCGGGCTGACCACGCTCCTGGTCGATTTCGGCGGCGGCCGCGCGGCCCAGGTCACACACCATCAGACACGCGGCTGCCCCACCCCGCCCCGGCACGAGATCGTCACCCCGCGCGGCACCGCCCTCGTCCGTCCGCCCCGCACCCTCGCCTGGACGGAGGCAGGCGCCCGGCACGTTCAACGCCTCGCCGTGCTTCCCGGCGCGCCCGCCCGGGCGGTGCTGGAGCGGTTCCACCAGGCGGCCACCCAGGGGGAGTATCCCGGCCGCGATCTGCAGGTCGTGCAGCGCCTGCTCGCGCACCTGGACGTCCTGCCGACGGGTTGAACCGTCAGCGCCGCGTCTGCACATTTCCGAAAAGGTTCTGGACTTTCTTGCTGCTCGTGGGGTAACGTACCCGGGGGGAGTAACGAGGTCCGCCCAGAGAGTCTGCTGGCCATGCATGCGCGTTTGGTGATCCTGCGAGGGGAAGCAACGCCTCTCGCCATCGAGTTGGAACCGGACTGCCCCATCACGCTCGGCCGCAGCCGCGACAACACCGTCATTCTGCACGACGAACACGCCTCGCGCCACCACGCCAGGATCTACCACAACAACGGGACGTGGCTCATCCGCGACTGCGGGACGCGCAACGGCACCCGCGTGGACTCCGCGCGCATCCTGACCGAGGCGGCCCTGCGTGACGGCTACCTGATCGACATCGCCGACATGCGTCTGCGCTTCGAGATCCGCAACCCCGACTGCGCGCCCGACCGGCCGCTGCCCGCCCTGCTGGAACATGGAACTCCTCTCCCGCCGAACCGGACCCTTGCCGAGGCGGGTCACAACGGGCCGAACGGGCTCCCCGACTCCGGCCACACCACCCTGCTCGCCGACGAACTGGCCGCCCTCCACGAGTTCATGACGACCGCCGTGAAGGAGACCGACGCGGGCGAGGTGATCCGCCGCGCCCTGTTCGTCGTCGCCAAGCACACCCGCGCGACCGTCGCCGGGTTCCTCTGCCTGGACGAGGAGGAACCGCTGCCGAAACTGGTCTACCCGCAGAAGGCGAAGGTCGATTTCGCCCTCAGCCGCCAGCTGACCCAGCGGGTCCAGGAGAGCGGTCACGGCGTCTGGCTCAAGGCCGGCGTCGCCGACCTGGAGGAAAGCGACAGCCTGATGCCGTTCCTCGACGCCGTCTGCGTTCCGCTGATGGCCGACGAGACCCCGCTCGGGGCGCTCCACATGTACTGCTCGGGCCGGTACTTCAGCGAGCGCCAGTTCCGGTTCTGCGAGGTGCTGGCCGGGTACGCGGCCAACAGCCTGGCCCGGCTCCGGCTGTGCCGCAGCCTGCAGGCCGAGAACGAGCGTCTGCGCGCCCGCGTCCCGGCGTCGGACCAGATCGTCGGCACCAGCGCCGCCATCCAGCAGCTGCACCAGCTCATCAGCCGGGCCGCCCCGTGCCGCTCGACGGTCCTCGTCCAGGGGGAGACCGGGGCCGGCAAGGATCTGGTCGCGCTGGCAGTCCACCGTCAGAGCCCGCGCCGCAACGGCCCGCTCGTCGTCGCCAACTGCAGCGCCATCGCCCCGACCCTGCTGGAGGCCGAGTTGTTCGGCCACACCAAGGGATCGTTCAGCGGCGCCATCGCCGACCGTCCCGGCCTGTTCGAGCAGGCGGACGACGGCACCCTGTTCCTGGACGAGATCGGCGACATGACCGCCGACTGCCAGGCGAAGGTGCTGCGCGTCCTGGACGGCAAAGGCTTCCGCCGCGTCGGCGGGACGGAGGAGCTGACGAGCAACGTCCGGCTCATCGCCGCCACCCACAAGGATCTGGCGAAGGAAGTGCGGGCCGGGCGGTTCCGGCAGGATCTTTACTATCGGCTCTGCGTGCTGGTCGTTCACGTCCCGCCGCTGCGCGAGCACCGCGAGGACATCCCGGCCCTGGTCGAACACTTCCTCGACCGCTTTGCCCCGGAGTGCGGTCAGCGCAAGAAGGTGTCCGAGGCGGCCCTGCGGCGGCTGGTCGAGTACTCCTGGCCGGGGAACGTGCGGGAACTCCGGACCGTGATGGAGAACGCCATCATGATGTCCGACGGCAACGCGATCGAGGTCCACGACCTGCGGTTGCACGACGAGCCGGTTTCGGGCGCCGACCTGCCGTTGAGCCTGAACCTGGAGCACGTCGAGGCGTGGGCGATCAAGCAGGCGCTGACCAGAACCCGAGGCAATGTCAGTCGCGCCGCCCGCATCCTGGGCGTGGCGCGCGAGACACTCGCGACCAAGCTCAAGAAGTACGGCATCAACCGCGACGACTGCGTGGACGGGTCCGAGTGACACTCATCCCGGACTGAGTACCAGCTGCGACGAGCCACAAAGAACGTATTGCCGCTGGGTGCCGCGCTGCCCTCAGGCGGCGCCTGGCAGGATCCGCCGATGAACGAGCACCGGATCGAACGCGACTCGATGGGCGAGGTCAAGGTGCCCGCACAGGCGTACTACGGCGCCCAGACACAGCGAGCCGTCGCGAACTTCCCTGTCTCCGGCCAGCCCCTTCCGCCCCGCCTGATCCACGCCCTCGGCCTGGTCAAGTTCGCCGCCGCGACCGCCAACGAGAAGGTGGGCAAGCTCCCGCCCAACCTGGCCGACCCGATCCGGCGCGCGGCCCGGGAGGTCGCCGAGGGCAAGTTCGACGACCAGTTCCCGGTGGACGTCTACCAGACCGGCTCCGGCACCTCGTCGAACATGAACGCCAACGAGGTCATCGGCAACCGCGCCATCGAGCTTGCGGGTGGGGATCGGTTCGCGGTAAAGAAGGCGATCCACGCCAACGACCACGTGAACATGGGACAGTCCACCAACGACATGTTCCCCACCGCAATTCATGTGGCGGTCGGCGTCGCCATCCACAAGGAACTGGTCCCCGCCCTGGAGCGCTTTCAGGCCGCCCTTGCCGACAAGGCGCGGCAGTGGGACGACATCATCAAGATTGGCCGCACCCACCTGGCCGACGCGACGCCGATTCGCCTCGGCCAGGAGTTCAGCGGCTACGCCCGCCAGCTGGAACTGTCCGTCGAGCGTGCCCGCCGAGGACTGCAGGCGGTGCTGGAGTTGCCGGCCGGCGGGACGGCGGTCGGCACCGGCATCAACACCCATCCGCGGTTCGGCGCGACCGTGGCCGAGGTGCTGGCCGCCGAGACGGGCGTGCCGTTCGTCGAGGCGCGGAACCACTTCGAGGCGAACGCCAACCGGGATGGCCTGGTCGAGTGCAGCGGCCAGTTGCGGGCGGTCGCGGTCAGCCTGTTCGCGGTCGCGAACAACCTCCGCTGGCTCGGCAGCGGGCCGCGCTGCGGGTTCTTCGAGATCAGCATCCCCGACCTGCAGCCGGGATCGTCCATCATGCCGGGCAAGGTCAACCCGGTGCTGAGCGAGAGCCTGATGCAGGTCGCGGCGCGGGTGCTCGGCAACGACCAGACGATCGCCTTCGCGGGCGCCGCCGGCGGCCAGTTCGAGTTGAATATCATGATGCCGGTGATGGGACTGGCGGCGCTGGAGAGCGTCCAGATCCTGGCCGGCGCCGTCAACGCCTTCGTCGCTCTTTGCCTGACCGTCAAGTGGACGCTCCCGGACGGCAGTCCGGGCGACGGGCTGATGGCGAACCGAGCGACGTGCGAGCGTCAGGTCGAGCAGAGCCTGGCGATGGTGACGAGCCTGAACCCACTGATCGGGTATGACACTGCGGCGGCCGTCGCCAAGGAGGCGTTCAAGACGGGCAAGACGGTGCGGGAACTCTGCCTGGAGAAGATGCGCGCGGGAACGCTGAGGAGGAAAGACAGCGAGGCGGCGGTAACCGAGGCGGAATTGAACCGGGCGCTCGACCCGCGCGGCATGACCGAGCCGGAGAACGGGTGAGTTCGTCGTGCCCGTCAAACCAGCCCGGAGCGCCCGCGACGGTGCTGCAAGGAGCGCGCCCGTCGCGGGCGCAGCGCCAGTCCACGCTGGCGCTTCGGGCTCGGATGGCGACCCCGGACTCTCTCCCACCAAGACCGCTAGTGTTTTTTTTCTCCGGACACAGTACGATCACAGTATGTACGGGTGGAAGCGATCCGGTAAGAATGGGAGGATAGAAGAATTGGGGGACAGGAACGGCCCCTATTGACAGCCTGAAGGTCTGCGGGGTACAAGCTTTTCCCATTTCTTTTCAGAATCGGGAAAGGAAACCCGTCATGGCTGTCGCTTCCAACTCTTCTTTGGACATCCGCACCATGGTCGAGCCTACGATCTATCTGGTGGGGCGCCAGATGGTCGATTGGGCGGAGATCGACCGCTTCCTCGCAGACCATAACATCAACTGGAAAACGGACACGGAAGTTGCCGGTGAACAACTGTCAGAAATTGCGGGCCGAACCTGCTATATGTCGTTCAGTCGGCCGAGGCCGGGAGGAAACGAGGCTTACCTCAAGCATATCCTCGAAGTGGGTCACGGCTCGGTTCTCGAACACGCCGTCTGGAATTTTATCTTCACGGGAATCAGTCGCAGCTGCTCCCATGAACTCGTGCGCCATCGGGCTGGTTGGGCCTACTCCCAGCTGAGCCAGCGCTACGTGGACGAATCGGTCGCCGAGTACATCGAACCAGATGCGATTGCAGACGACCCGGAGCTGCACGCCCTTTGGCTGGAGTGCGTGGCGGAGAGCCACCAGGGTTACCTCCGCCTGGTCGAGAAGCTTCTGGAGAAATTCAAGGATGAAGCGGATAAAACGCTGCGTCGCAAGATGGCAAGACAGGCGGCGCGAAGCGTCCTGCCAAACGCCACCGAAACCAAGATCTTCGTGACCGCGAACGCGCGCGCGCTGCGTCACTTTATCGAGATGCGTGCCAGTCGCCACGCCGAGGTCGAGATTCGGAAGCTTGCGGTGCAACTTTTGCAACTGATGCAAAAGGAGGCTCCGCACCTTTTTGGCGATTACCAGTTGCAGCCCTTGCCCGACGGCACCTTCGAGGCGGTCACGCCGCACCGCAAGGTCTGACACCGCCCGTATCCGCCCCCCCGACACGACGAAATGTCCCTAGCAAGGTATTCCATGTCGCGTGATAAATCGCCGGCCCAGGGCGTCCTGGAGATGCACCCCAAGGGCTACGGCTTCCTGCGCAACCCGGCCCGCAACTATGCCGCCCAGCCGACCGACCCTTACGTTCCCGCGCCGCTCATCACCAAGCTCGGCCTGCGCGAGGGACTCCTCCTCGCCGGCCCGGTCGAACCGAACAAGAAGGGGACCGGCCCGCGCCTCCTCTCCCTGGACACCATCGAGGGGATCGATCCGACCAAGTACCCACGCCGCAAGTTCGACGACCTGACGCCGATCGACCCGCACGAGCGCATCGTCCTGGAGACGGGACGCGAGCCGCTGACGACGCGCATCATGGACATGCTCACGCCCATCGGCAAGGGCCAGCGCGGCCTGATCGTCGCCCCCCCCCGGACCGGCAAGACCATCCTTCTGCAGCACATCGCCCAGGCCGTTGCGGCCAACCACCCGGAAATGCATCTGATGATGCTCCTCATCGACGAGCGGCCGGAGGAGGTCACCGAGATGCGGCGGACGATCCAGGGGGAGGTGATCGCGAGCAGTTCCGATCGTGACGCCGTCAGCCATGCGCGCCTGGCCGAACTCGTCGTGGAGCGCGCCAAGCGCCTGGCCGAGCAGGGCAAGCAGGCGTTCGTCCTGCTCGACAGTCTGACCCGGCTGGCCCGGGCGTACAACAAGAACGTCGGCAGCGGCGGGCGCACCCTCAGCGGCGGCCTCGACAGCCGGGCGATGGACGTTCCGCGCCGCCTGTTCGGCACGGCCCGCGCGTTCGAGGAGGGCGGATCGCTGACGATCATCGCGACGGCCCTGATCGACACCGGCTCGCGCATGGACGACTACATCTTTCAGGAGTTCAAGGGCACCGGCAACATGGAACTGGTGCTCGACCGCAAGCTCGCCGACCGGCGCATCTTCCCGGCGATGGACATCAGCCAGTCCGGGACGCGCAAGGAGGAACGCCTGCTGCCGCCGGAGGTGTATCGGCAGGTGACGCTGCTGCGGCGCAGCCTGGTGTCCCTCAACCCGATCGCGGCAATGGAATCGCTTGTCAAGAAGCTCGCCGAGTATCCCTCCAACAGCGCCTTCCTGGAGCGGGTGAGTACGTTTGTCCGCTGAAGATCGAGAGTCCCCTCGGCGCGCTACGCGGCGCTCCGGGCTGGTCCGGAGCGCCGCGCGGCGCGTTGCACTTCCCTACGCCACGGTTATAATCAGCACCAGGCGGGCACGGACGCCGGCGCCGGCCACGGAAGGAATTGCTCGCATCTCGGACGCCGACTATACTGGGTTGATGTGCCCTTCTCGGGGTGGTGTCGCCGCGAGGCCCACTCCCCTAACGGCGGGGCCTGACCCGGTCCGATCTCGCAGGGGGAAGTCATGGCACAGCAAGGGAAGCCTCCGCACGAGGGCTCCGAAACCGCTTCCACCGGCGCCCTCACCCGCGCCGCGGACCAGAGTCAACTCGACTTCGAGATCGAGTTCTTCGGCCGCCTCCTCGAACGCCACCCTAACTACGTCGATGTCCTTCGCGTGCAGGGCAACAACCTGACCCTCAAGGGCCGCTATGCCGAGGGCCTCCAGATCGACAAGCGCCTCATTGCCCTCCGCCCCACCGACCCGCTCGCCCACTACAACCTCGCCTGCTCCTACGCCCTCCTGAATCGCCCCGAACAAGCCATCAAGACCCTGCGGCGTGCCGTCGAGCTGGGGTATCGCGACTTCCGGTACATGCGCGAGGACCGCGACCTCGACTCGATTCGCACCGACCCGCGCTTTCGCCAGTTGCTGCGCGAGTACGAAAACCGCTGAACGTCAGTGGGCAGTGGACAGGCAACCTGGCTGAGGCTTGCTGTTCACTGCCCACGGTCCACTACTCATGCATCCTCTCCCCCGCGGCACCGGCCCGCTGTTCACCGACCCCTCGGCCGACCACGCGCGCGCGTGGTTCCGCGGGAAGCCGCGCGCGCTGACCGACAAGCTCACCACCGTCGCCGAGGCGGTCCGGCACCTCGTCCACGACGGTGATTACCTCGCCATTGGCGGGTTCGGGGCCGACCGGCTGCCGACCGCGGTCGCCCACGAGATCCTGCGCCAGGGCAAGCAGAACCTGAGCTTCGCCGGCCACACCGCCACCCACGACTTCCAGATCCTCTGCGCCGGCAACCGGACCGGCCGCGGCAAGACGCTGGCCCGGGTTGAGATCGCATACGTCATCGGGCTCGAGGCGCGCGGCCTGTCGCCGCAGGCCCGGCGCGTGATGGAGTCCGGCGAGGTCGAGATTACCGAGTGGTCCAACTTCGCCCTGGCGACACGCTTCAAGGCGGCGGCGATGGGCGTGCCGTTCCTGCCGTCGCGGTCGATGCTCGGCACCGACACATTCGCCCGCAGCGGCGCCACCGTCATCACCTGCCCGTTCACCGGCGAACGGCTCGCTGCCCTGCCGGCGCTCTATCCGGATGTGGCCGCCATCCACGTCCACGAGGCCGACCGCTACGGCAACTCCCGCATCCGCGGCACGACCGTCGCTGACCTCGACCTCGCCCGGGCGGCGAAGCGTCTCATTATCACCTGCGAGCGGCTGATCCCCAACGACGAGATCCGGGCCGACCCGTCGCGCACCGCCATCCCGTTCTACTGCGTCGATGCGGTCTGCGAGGTGCCCTACGGCAGCTACCCCGGGAACATGCCCTACGAGTATTTCTCCGACGAGGACCACCTCCGGGCCTGGATGACCGCCGAGCGCGATCCGGACGCGCTGCGGGCCTTCCTCGATCGCCACATCTACGGCGTCGCGGATTTCGCCGAGTACCTGCAGCGGTGCGGGGGGCTGCCGCGGTTGCAGCAGTTGCGCCAGCAGGAGTTCCTGCTGCACCGCGGACGGTAAACCCACCCCGCCAGCCCGGCGCGGGCACTCCGGGCTGGTAGAGGAATCAGCCATGCACTACAACGCGATGGAACTGATGATCTGCTGCGCCGCCCGTCTGCTGGAGGACGGCCGTACCGTCGCGGTCGGGACTGGCGTGCCGTGCGCCGCGGCAATGCTCGCTCAACGCACCGCCGCCCCGAACCTCGTCATCTTCTTCGAGGCGGGCGGCGTCGCTCCGCAGCTTCCCACCATGCCGATCAGCGTCGGCGACTCGCGCACCTTCCACCGCGGACTGATGGCGACCTCGATGTGCGATATCATGGAGACGTGCCAGCGCGGTATGATCGATTACACGTTCCTCGGCGGCGCGCAGATCGACGCCTACGGCAACCTCAACTCGACGATGCTCGGCACCGACTACACGCGCCCGAAGGTGCGCTTCCCCGGTAGCGGCGGAGCCAACGACCTGGCGTCGCTGTGCTGGCGCATCCTCGTCGTGACCAACCACGACCGGCGCCGGTTCGTCGAGAGGGTGGATTTCCTGACCACGCCCGGCTATCTGACCGGCCCCGGAGCGCGCGAGGCAGCCGGTCTGCCGCCCGGGACCGGCCCCTATCGGGTCATCACGGATCTGGCCGTGCTCGGGTACGACGACCAGACGAAACGCATGGAAGTTCTCAGTCTGCATCCGGGCATCGAGCTGGAGCAGGTGCGTCAGGCCACCGGCTTCGAGCTGGGCGTCCGCCAGCCGCCCGGCACCACCCAGCCCCCCACCGACCACGAACTCCACATCCTCCGCGAGGAAGTGGACCCCCATCGGTACGTGATCGGCCGCTGAAGGTGGAGAGTGGTTAGTGGTTAGTGGACAGTGGTTAGTGGACAGAAAAGACCTCGGTCTTCACTAACCACTAACCACTAACCACTAACCACTCTCCACTAACCACTAACCACCGCTTAGAACCGAATGTTCAGCGTGGCGATCGCCTCCACGTTGTACGGCCGCGGGCCGGTGACCGGCACGCCGATGGCGCCACCGAGCGTCGAGGCCCGGCCGAACACGAGGTTGGCACCAGCCGTCAGGGTCAGGTAGTCGGACACGTGGAACCGATCCAGCGTCGAGCGATGCGTGAACGGCGTGATCAGGTGCGCCTCGAGCGTCGGCACGATGCCGCGAACGAAGGCGTCCGGATCGCTCGTCATGAACTGGTAGCCGACGCCGATGTCGTTGAGCATCAGTACCACGTCGTTGTCGTCTGTCGGGACGACCAGCGACGAGAAACCGTGGACGAAGAGGTTACTGCGGTTGAACAGGTAGCCGAAGTACGGCTGGAACAGCGTCGGGTGGATCTCCTGGCCATTGATCGAGAGGAACGGGTCGCCGGTCGGAACGGTGAGGACCATACCCGTGGACATCACGTTGCCGGTCTGCCGGTCGTTCAGGAACGCCCACTTGAAGATGATGCTCAGGTCACCGATCTGGTTGCCGTCCATGCCGAGGGTGTTGCTGGTCAGTTGCAGGAACGGCAGACGCATGCCGATCGACGCGTTGCCGTCGAAGAACGTCTTCTCGAAACCGATCACCTCGCGGTGGAGGTTGAACGGCAGGTTGGTCGAGAGCGCGGTCGAGGTGTTCACCTGGTCGTAGTAGTTGTAGAAGAGGAACACGCGGTCGGTCGGTCGGGGCGATTCGTTCTCGGCGATCTTGAACGCGCCGCGGCCGATCACCGGGACGGTCGCGGCGACGGTGGCCCCGCTGGGCAGCCGAACGGTGGTTCGCACGCTCGGGCCGCCGATGATGTCACCGAACATCGCCGGATTGAACCCGCCCGTTTCCGCGCCACCGGCCGGCGGCGCCTGGGAGAAGGCGTCGGTGCTGGGCGGGGCCGTTTCGGCCTGCGGTTGCGGCTGCGGCTGGGGGGTCGGGGTGGGCGTCGGGGTGGGCGTCGGGGTGGGCGTCGGGGTGGGCGTCGGGGTGGGCGTCGGGGTGGGCGTCGGGGTGGCGTGCGGGTAGTACGGAACCACCGGCGTCGGGCAGTAGGGGGTCGGGGCAGGCTGGATCACGACCGGCCGCCGCCCGAACGCGACGGTTTCCGTTGTCTGTGCCTGCCCTCGCCCGGTAGTCGTCAGGACGAGTCCGACAGTCAAGAAAAGAATAGCGATCCGGCGCATGAACACGCTCTCCTTAGCAAATAGCATCGCCCCAGGGACCAGATCCATCCCGTTCCCTCGGCCTCCTCGCGGAGGAGGGCGATGTGTGACCTCAGCTTACGAACCCAGCCGGCGTGGCGCTCTCGGACAGGTAACGGGCCAGAGGCGTCAAGCCCGGCAGATGCGGTACACTGAGTACATCGACAAAAGCCGGGATTCAAGTACAATAGCAGATTGTACCAGGCTGGGAAAAGCAGCCGAAACGGGGTAACCTTTGCCACCGGCCCGTGAACAGAGAGGTGGACGGCGAACGATGGACGGTGGCCCGCTCCCGAGGCAATCATGCAACCCGTCAACGCCAACGCGAACAACCTCCCGCCGGAACAGCAAGAATTGCTGGCGAAGTGGCTGCGGGAATTTGAGCAGGGCTGGGAAGAGGGGGCACTGCCGCGGCGGGCCAACAGCCTGCCCGAGGACGTCCCCCTGCGGCAGCTGGCCCTGGTGGGGCTGGTCAAGATTGACCTGAAGCGGTCCTGGCAGCAAGGGCGCAAACGACCGCTCGAAGCTTACCTCGTCGCCTTCCCGGCCCTCGGCACCCCGGACACGATCCCCATCGACCTCATCCAGGCCGAGATACAGGCCCGCAGGCAGGCCGGCGACTCCGTGTCGTTCGCCGACCTGACGCGGCGGTTCCCCAGGCAGATGGAGCAGTTGCAGCGCGGCCTGCAGCACCTTTGCGAAGGCTCTCCCACGGCAACGGCCGCCCCGCCCCCCCACGCAACGACCGCCACCGCGTTCGGCAACATCACCGACACAACGGCCGGACTCCCTCCCTCGCCCTCACCCTCTGAGCAGCCGTCCATCACCGAGGTCGTTCCCCCGACGGCCCAGACCGTCAGCCTCACCAATCAGACAGTGATTCCGGTCGGCCCAGCCCGATCTGCGGACGAGTCCGGAAGTGAGGAGTTGCACACCCTGCGCCCGGCCCAGGCCGAGCCGGAGTCGGAGACCGACCTGAGCGAGGTGACGCGGAAGGCGCCGACGTCCACCAGCCGCTATCACATCCTGAAGGAGCTGGGGCGGGGGGCGATGGGGACGGTGTACCTGGCCCAGGACACCCATCTGCAGCGCCAGGTGGCGATGAAGGTGCCGCACTTCCGGCCGGGCGACGGGCCGGAGATGCTCGCCCGGTTCTACCGCGAGGCCCGGTCGGCTGCTACACTCGACCACCCGAACATCTGCCCGGTGTACGACGTCGGGGAGAACGGCGGTATCCCGTACCTGACGATGGCGTTCGTCGAGGGCCAGCCCCTCACCGAGGTGATGGCCCGGGAACGGCCGATGGCCCCGTATCGGGCAGCCGAGATCGTCTTCAAGCTGGCCCGCGCCCTGGAGGAGGCGCATCGCCGGAGTATCATCCACCGGGATCTGAAGCCGTCCAACGTTATGATGAACCGGCGCGGCGAGCCGGTCGTCATGGACTTCGGCCTGGCCCGCCGGGTGGACCAGGACACCGGGTTGACGCAGCAGGGGTCCATCCTCGGCACCCCGGCGTACATGCCGCCGGAGCAGGTCCAGGGGGATCTGGACGCGATCGGCCCGGCGTCCGACGTGTACAGCCTCGGCGTCATCCTGTACGAGTTACTGACCGGCCAGGTGCCGTTTCAGGGGTCGATGGGGCAGGTGATGGCCCAGATCGTCAGCGAGATTCCACCCCCGCCGCGCCACCTCCGCCCGGACCTCGACCCGCGGCTGGAGAAGATCTGCGTCAAGGCGATGTCACCGGCAATCCGGGATCGGTACGCGTCGATGGGGGAGTTCGCGAAAGAGCTGGCGACATATCTGCAGATCACCAGCAAGTCGAGCCCGGACTTTATCGTCGAGCCGCAGCGGCCCGACCCGGACCTGCGCACCGACACCATTTCCCTCGAACCCCAGCTGCCCCCCGAGCAAATCATGCGGGACCGCCGCCGCAAGCGCCGGCTGCTGGCTGCCGGGGTCGCCGCCGCCATCGTCGCGATCCTCGCCGGGGTGGTGGCCCTGATCCTTGTGTTCTTCTGCCCCCGGACCGTGACGATCGCCATCCACACGACCCCCCCGGACGCGACCGTTTTTCTCGACAACGAGCCGCAGGAACGGCAGGCCGACGGAACCCTCGCGGTCAGGCCGGGAGAGTACCAGCTGCGCGTGGAGCACAGGGAGTACGAGCCCCTCCACGGCCGCCTGGCCGTGCGCGCCGAGGACGGCGGCCGAACTTTTGACTACCAGCTAACGCCGCTCGCCGACCTCGGCAAGGCACAGGAGCCGGTCCCGGTCCTGGTGAGAACCACGCCCGGCGGCGCCACGCTGTTCCTGCGTGGCATCGAGCAGAAGGAACGCAGCGGTGACACGCTGCGGTTGCGGCCGGGGAAACATCAGGTCCGCGCGGTGCTGGCGGGTTACCAACCGCTGGAGAAGCTCGTTGAAGTGCAGGCGGCGCCGAAGGCGCCGCCCCAGGTGGTGGACCTCGGCTCCTTCAAGCGTCTACGCGGCAAGCTCACGGTGGATACGAAGCCCCGGGGAGCGACCGTCACCGTCAGAACGCTGGAGGGCGAGCCGGTCAAGCTGGTCGCGGCGCCGGGCGTGACGCCGACCACGCTTGACCTGGAGGTGGGAGACTACCGTCTGGAATTCCGCCTCACCGGGTATGTCGCGAGCACCGTCGCGGTCACGGTCCGGGAGGGGAAGCAGACGCTCTCGCCGCTCCCGGTGCTGGACGCGCAGGCGCGGGAGAAGTACGCCCTGCTCGTCGGAGTACATAAGCCGAACGGTAACTTGCCGGACTTCCTTCATGCGGAGCCGGACGTCGTCGAACTCGGCCAGCTCCTCGTCGCCGGCGGTTACCCGGAGAAGCACGTCGTCGTGCTGACGCAGACCCTGGGCGACCAGAAGGACGCGCAGCTGCGCCCGACCGCGGCCAACATCCAGGCCCACCTGCAGGCGTTGACGACGAAATGCACCGCCAGCGACAGCCTGCTGGTCGCCCTGGTCGGCCACGCCGTCCAGCTGGATGACGGCGGCCCGTCGTACTTCTGCCCCGCCGACGCGGTGCTCAACAACAAGCAGGATCTCGTCTCGCTGACGAAGGTGTACGAGGAGCTAAACCGGAGCAAGGTCGGGGCCAAATTCCTGGTCCTGGACTGCTGGCGCAAGGATCTCCGCGCGCAGCCGCCGAAGGCCCCGCCCGAGCTGAAACCCGGGCGCCCTACCCAGGTCGTTCCCACCGGGGCGGTGCCGGTGCTGCTGAGCTGCTCGGCGAAGGAACTCGGATACGAGCATCCAGACCGGCGGCATGGCGCCTTCACCGTCGCCCTGCTCCGGGATCTGCTTTCCGCAGGAGACGGGACCGTCGGCGGGCTGGCGAAGGCGGTGGCGGCGGACGTGGCCGACGCGGTCCGCAGCGAGTACGGGGCGTCCCAGACCCCTGAATTGGTCGCCGTCCGGCCGACCGCTCCGCGCCCGGAGCTGAACCTCAAGGGCGCGCTCGCGGACTACCGCCAGGGGTGCGCTCACCTCGACCGGGCCACCGGCCTGAAGTCCACGAAGGAGAGGACGCTGGAATACCAGCAGGCGATCGAGGCGCTGACCCGGGCGGAGGCGGCCGCCCCCCAGTTCCCGGCGATCTACACGCGGCGGGCCGCGGCCCACTACTACCGCGGCAAGTACGAGCTGGCGGCGGCGGACTGCCGCAAGGCGCTCCAGCTCGACCCGTATAACGCGACGGCTCACGCCTACCTCGCGGACTCGCTGGCCGAGCTGAAGCAGTTCGACGACGCCTTCAAGCACCACGACCGGGCGATCAAGCTGGAGCCGGAGTACGGCCAGGGGTACTTCAGCCGCGGCCGGACCCACTACCTCAAGGCAGAGTTTCTGCAGTCGATCACCGAGTTCAAGCACGCCCTGCACCTGAACCCGCGCCTGAAGTGGGCGCAGACGAATCTCGGGTTCGCCCTGATGAGCCAGCCGAAGCCGAACATGAACCTGGCGATCGATGCCCTGACCGCGGCCCTGAAGATCGACCCCGATCTCCCCGAGGCGCTCTACGGCCGGGGCATCGCGCACACGCTCACGAAGCAGTACAAGCCGGCCATCAAGGATCTGACGCGAGCGATCGAGGTAACGCGGGACAGCCCCGACCCGGAGTTCTACGCATGGCGGGCCCGCGCCTTCGCGGGCGACCAGCAGCCGATGCGGGCGGAGGAGGATCGGAAGAAGGCGAAGGAGCTGATGGGGATGGGCGGCTAACCAGCCCGGAGCGTCAGCGACGGGCGCTTTGCAGCGCCCGTCGCTGACGCTCCGGGCTGGTGGGCGAGACTGCACGCCGTATGCTCGCCCGTCCTTACTTCAGTTGTTCGAGGAACCAGGCCGCCGCGGACGCCCGCGGTCCGGCGAGACGGAGCGCCTGCGGCGCGGCGGCGTAGCTCCGCGCGGTGGGCGCGTAAGCCTTCGTCAAGTCGGCGGCCGAAACGGGACGGTTCAGGTGATCGACCATCTCGGTCAGCCGCAGGGGGCGCGGCGCCAGACCCCCGGCCAGATCACACAAATCGCCGGCCGTCAGCGCCCCCGGTATCGAGGCATCGTGCGGGACCAGCACCGCGAAGTGCGTGAGCACGCCGTGATAGCTCGCCAGCCCTCCCGACACGGAAACCACCCGGACGTCGTTCTCGAAAAGTCCGCCGAGCAGGGCCAGGAGCCCGCCCAGCGGTTCCGGCCCCCGCGGCTTACCGGCAACGCCGTGCGGTATCTTGAAGTTCGTGGCCGGCGGGTTCGGCGGAGTGAACGAGTCGCCCCACAGCGCGATCCGCTTCGCATCGACGTCCTGGCGTCCGCGCAGGTACGCGAGGATCGAACGCAGATCGCGGAGGCGCTGGCCGACCAGGGTTTCACCGAACAGCTGCACCTGGGTAGAAAGGCCGGTGGCCCCGCTGTCCCGCCCCCGGGAGGTGCCCGTGCCGCTCTCCCCGGTGCCGCGCAGGTCGGGCAGGGCGACGATGGCGCCCCCCTGCACGAGCTTCTGCAACTCCTCCGCCCGCTCCTTCAGAAAGCCTGCCTTGCCGGCGTGCGCCACGCCGACGACGACCGGCGCCGGGCCGTTCCGCTGCACCGGGTTGAGGACGACGACCGGCACCACGATGTCCGGCTCGACTTCGAGCAGGATCCGCTCGATGCGCGCGCCGGCGACCGGCTGGGCATCGGTGACGCGCGACCTGACGACCGGCGCCCCGGCCGGGTTCACCGGGCCGAGTACCTTGCCCCAGGTTTCGCGGAGCAGCTGCCGCGCCTCGGCGGGCGACTTGTCGGCGAGCCGTGCGCGCGCCTTCTCGACACGCTCCTTGCCGACGGCGCTCATCAGTTCGGTCAGGCGCTTCGGCCGGAGTTCCTGGCGAGCCTTGGCCGTCAAGCAGATCAACTCCTCGGTCTTGCGCGGCGCGCTGTACTCGTCCTTCTCGGTTAACTCGATCCCGAACCAGCGGTCGAACAGCGGGTGGATCATGCGCCGGTGGAACCGGCCGATATTGGCGCAGTGCGACGCTTCCGGCGGCCGGCCCCGGAGCAGTCCCTTGCCGTGGGCGACGCCGAGACGGTCGGCGGTGCCGTGGAAGTCGCCCCAGATCTTCTGGTAGCGCTTCCAGACCGGGTCGCGCTCCCCGTCCCAGGCGAACTCATGGGCGTGGATCAGGTAGCGCGGGGCGATGCTGGCGACGATGACCCAGTGGGGGAAGTCGTCGCGTCCGCCCAGGCGCAGACCGCGCGTCGAGTCCCAGTAGCTGCCGCCGAGGTAGTTGAACGTCGTCTCCGCGTCGTCCGGCAACGGGTAGCGCGTCTCCGGCTGCGGCCCGCCGAAGTTGAATGGCACGCAGCAGGCGATGCGCGGATCCAGCGCGGCCGTGACGCCGGCCGGATCACCGCCGCCGGCCACCGCCCCGAGGATGAGGATGCGCCTGGGGTCGATACCGGCACGCCCCAGCAGCAGGTCCACGCCGCGCATCAGATCCCACGCCATCCACCCCATCAGGCTGTCGCCCAGGAGTTGCAGCTGCACGCCGGTGTCGTAGCGGAAGTAGTAGTCCTGGCGGCTCGTCGCGTAGGGCCTGGGGTAGTCCTCGGCGCGGTGGAACGGGTGTGAGCGCCGCTCCCCGTATCCGACCTGGTCGATGACGAGCACGACGCAGCCGGCGCGAGCCCACGTCATGCCCATGTCCTGCAGTTCGCTCTGTGGCTTGTCGCGGTGGTGGGCGTGGGTGAGCAGGATCCCCGGCATCGACTTGCGCGGCCTGGCCGGCACGTACAGGTTCCCCGGCACCCACTGCCCCGGCCGGCTCTCGTACACAACGTTCTCGATGTTGTACCCGTCGCCCTTCACGACTCCTGTCACCCGCACCGGGAGCTTGCCCGGGGCCGGGTATTCGCCGAGCGACCGGCGGAGGCGTGCGACGCGCTCGGTGCTGTATTTCTCCCACTGGTCGCGCGTCTTGATGCCGGCCCACGCGGCGCGGCTGCGGGCGTTGGCCTCGTCCGTGCGCCGGCGGATGTCGCGGCCGATCATCCCGACCGCTTCCTTGCGCTGGTCCTTGCCGAGGACGTCCGGGGCGACCTTGCTCAGGTCGGCCGCCTCATCGGCCGCGGCACTCCCGACGAGGCCAGCGGTCAGAAGTCCCAGGCTCAGCACCCAGGTAGACCGCCGCGGAGCGGAGTGAGGGTTGTTCGTCATGGTTCACCTGTGACGGAATGTGGGAGGCAGATCCATTCCGTTGTACCACCGTCGCGGAGTGATGCAACTCTCGTGGGGAATCACAACGGGATTGTCATTGTGTCACATCAACCTCACCCTCCCAGCCCGGAGCGCCAGCGCCAAACACTGCCAGCGCCCGTCACTGGCGCTCCGGGCTGGGAGGCGAACATCCCTACACTGTAGAGAAACCGCTGTCCCTCACAACTGAGGAGGTGCCCGATGGACCGAGACGCCTACACCGCGATCCAGGTCATCATGATGCCGAAGGACGCGAACCCCGTCCCCACCCTGGTGATGCACGATGGAATCCCCATCGCCTCGTATCGGTCGATCTTCGGCGGCGTTATCCTTTCGTACATCGACCAGGCCGGCGCCATCGGCGCCCGGCGCGAGGTGGTCCTCGCTGGCGGCCCGCTGCCTCACGTCGTTACCGTCGCGGTCAATCGCGTCGAGTTCAAGCAGCCGGTGCTCGTCGGCGACGTCGTCTGTTTCCTGACACGGCGCGTGCGCCTCGGCCGGACCTCCATCACCATGCACATCGCCGTCGAGGCGGAGCGCGCCGGCCAGGTGCTGCACGTCACCGACGCGGAGGTGGTCTACGTCGGCATCGACCCGACCACCCCGGAGCGCCGCCCCGTCCCACTCTTGCCGAAAGCGCAAGGCGCGACGGGCTGAACCGGGGGAGAGGTTTCCGCACGCCAGGGCGCGTCGGTGGTTGGAAGAGCTTGCGGCGGTCCGAGCGGTTTTTTAGACTTCAATCGAGCAGAGCGCCCGGGAGCCGCAGGAGGAGCGGAGCATGTCCTTCACCACTGCACACCTGTTCTTCGATGACGTCGCGGTCGGCCAGGAGTGGCAGTCGCCCGCCCGCACGATCACCGAGACGGACATCGTCAACTTCGCCGGTCTGAGCGGGGACTTCAACCCGATCCACATGGACCACGAGTTCGCCCGCACCACGCCGTTTCGCCGCCCGATCGCGCACGGCCTGCTCGTGCTCTCGATCAGCAGCGGGCTGTGTGTTCAGGCGCCGCCGATGCGCACCCTCGCCTTCATGGGTATCCGCGAGTGGAAGTTCCTCGGCCCGGTATTCATCGGCGACACGGTCCGGGTCGTGAGCAAGGTGCTCGAAAAAGAGGAGCGTTCGCGCGGCCGGCGCGGCGTCATCACCTGGCAGCGGCAAGTCCTCAACCAGGAGCGCAAGCTGGTGCAGGAAGGCTTCACGGTCACCCTGGTGGAGGGCCGCGCGGCCCAGACCCTCCGGGACGCGCGCGCCGCTGCGCCGCAGGAACCGGGCTCCGCCCCGGCGTGAGCCCCGCGTCCCTCTCGCCTGCATCTGGTCCTTCGCGCGCGCTTCTCTTACGATTTCCTGGTGCCCGCGTACCTTCCAGCGGATCGACGTATGAGCATTCGTACCCGTTTTGCCCCCAGCCCGACTGGCTACCTGCACATCGGCGGGGTGCGCACCGCTCTGTTCAACTGGCTCCTGACGCGCCGCCTGGGCGGGCAGTTCGTCCTGCGCATCGACGACACCGACACCGAGCGCAACCGCCCGGAAGCGCTGCAGCCGATCCTCGATGGGTTCCGGTGGCTCGGCATGACCTGGGACGAGGGACCGGAGGTCGGCGGGCCGCACGGTCCGTACTTTCAGTCGCAGCGCGGCGACCTCTACCGCGACGCCGCCCTGCGCCTGCTCGCGGGCGGCCACGCCTACCCCGATTACACGCCGGCAGAGGAGAAGGCGGCGCGCCGCAAGGACGCCGAGGCCGCGAAGCAGTCCTACGTTCACCGCGGGACGCACCGCGACGCCGCGCCGGCGGCGTGCCAGCAACTGTACGCCGAGCGTCCCACCGTGCTGCTCCTCAAGGTGCCGGCCGGCCGGACCGTCGCCATCGACGACGCGATCCGCGGCCACGTCGAGTGGCAGACCAACACGATCGCCGACCCGGCGATCCTGCGCCCCGACGGCACCCCGCTGTACAACTTCGCCACCGCGATCGACGACACGGCGATGCGGATGACGCACGTGATCCGCGCTGCCGAGCACCTGTCGAACACGCCGGTGCAGGTGCTGATCTACGAAGCTCTCGGCCACACGCCCCCGAAGTTCGCCCACGTACCGCTCGTCTACCTGGGCGGCAAGAAGATGAGCAAGCGTGACGCGGAGAAGCTGCGCACGCCCGAGGCGCTGGCCGGGTTGCGGGCCATCGGCTTCAGCGACGAGGAGATCAGGACGCGGGTCGATCTCAACCCGATCTCGGTGGCGTATTACCGCGAGCTGGGCTACCTGCCGGCAGCGCTGGTGAACTACCTCGGCCGGCTCGGCTGGTCGCTGGGCGACGAGGAGGTCATCCCGCTGGATCGCATGATCGCCCACTTCGGCCTGGAGCAGGTGAACGACGCGCCCGGGAACTTCGACCCGGCGAAGCTGTACTGGCTGGCCGGCGAATACCTGCGCAAGCTGCCGCTGGCGGAGCGCGTGGCCGGCGTCATCCCGTTCCTGCGCCGCGCTGGTCTGCTCCCCGACCGACCACTCGACGAGGCGACGGACGCGAAGGTGCAGCGTGTCGTCGCGGCGTGCGGCGACCGGCTGAAGCTGTTCTCCGAGATCCTCGTCTACGGAGCCTTCTTCTTCAAGGATCCCGCGTACGACCCGAAGTCGGTCAAGGCGCGGCTGCACAAGGCGGGCGTGCCGGACGGGGTGCGCGCGTTCAAGGCGGTGCTGGCGGACGTGCCGTCGTTCGAGCCGGCCCCGCTGGAGGAGGCGCTGCGCACGTTTTGCACGCAGCGCGGGCTCAAGTTTGGCGACATCGTCCACGGGCTCCGCGTCGGCACGACGGGTGTCATGATCGGCCCGGGCGTGTTCGACTGTCTGGCGATCCTGGGGCGCGAGGAATCGTTGCGCCGGATTGACATGGCACTGACACTGAAAGTCTGACCTTACCCCCACCAAGCAGGTCAGGTGGGTCGTTTCACTGGAAGGGAAACCGATGTCCGTACTCGTCGTTGGCTCCATCGCATTCGACTCAATCGAGACGCCGCACGGCACCCTCGACAACGCCCTGGGCGGGTCGGCGTCGTACTTCTCCTACACCGCCAGCTTCTTCACGAAGCCGCGGCTGGTGGGCGTGGTCGGCAAGGACTTTCCCGACGAGCACAAGCACCTCTTCCGCAGCCGCGACATCGACACCGAGGGCCTGGTCACGCAACCGGACGGGCTGACGTTCCGGTGGAAGGGCCGCTACCACCAGGACATGAACCAGCGCGACACGGTCGAGGTCCACCTGAACGTGTTCGGCACGTTCAACCCGGTCCTGCCGGAGCGGTTCCGCGACAGCTCGCACGTCTTCCTCGCCAACGCCAGCCCGGTCGTCCAGGCGAAGGTGCTCGATCAGGTGCGCCGGCCGCGGCTGGTGCTGGCCGACACGATGGACCTGTGGATCAGCACCCAGCACAATGAATTGATGGCCCTGCTGCCGCGGCTCGATGGCCTGCTGCTCAACGACAGCGAGGCGCAGCTCCTGACCGGGAAGACGAACCTGGTGGCGGCGGGACAGGCGGTGCGGAAACTCGGCCCGAGGTTCGTGATCCTCAAGAAGGGGGAACACGGGGCCATGCTGTTCAGCGACGATGGCGTCTTCGTGGTGCCTGCCTTCCCGACCGAGAAGGTGGTGGACCCGACCGGCGCGGGCGACAGCTTCGCGGGCGGCCTGGTCGGTTCGCTGTTCACCGACGACAGCCCGCCACCGGGCCGGCTGCGCCGTGCGATGGCATACGGGACGGTGGTTGCGAGTTTGACCGTCGAGGGATTCGGGCTGGATCGCCTGAAGCGCACCGACCGGGCCGAGATTGACCGGCGCCTCGACGAGTACCGCAACATGCTGGCGTTCTGACACACCCCGGCGCCGACCTGACCGTGGGCAGCCGGTTTTCCCCGCGCGGAAGGAAGAATGCACAATGAGGAATGAGCACCGGGGAACGAAGAATGAGCGTGTGGCGCGGAACAGCACGACCGCCCATCCTCGTTTTTCATTCTCCATTCTCCACTTTTCATTCTTCATTCTGCCTCTTCTCGGCTTCCTCGTCTTACTCCTGGATTTGTCCGGTTTCGCGTCGGCGCAGGCAGCGCTCCGCGTCGGGTTCGCGGAGACCGACATCACTCCGACACTCGGCCAGCAGCCCGTCTATCTGGCCGGCTTCGACCGCAATCGCAAGGCGACGAAGGTCCACGATCCGCTCATGGCCCGCGCCGTCGTCCTGAGCCACGCCGGCCGCAAGGTCGCCCTCGTCTCGCTCGATCTGGTCGGCCTGTTTCACGACGCCGCCGAGCGCGTCCGCAAACGCCTCCTGGGGTTCGATTACGTCCTCGTCTCCTGCACCCATAACCACGAAGGCCCGGACACGCTGGGATTGTGGAGCCCATTTGAAACCGGCATCGACCGCGCCTACCTGCAGCGCGTCGAAGACGGCGCTGTCAGGGCGGTGCAGCAGGCCGACGCCGCGCTCCGCCCGGCCGCGGCGGCGATCGGCACCGCCCGCGCGCCGGCCCTGGTACGCGACAGCCGCGCGCCGTTCGTCAAGCACGACGAGCTGATCGCCCTGCGCCTGCACGAACCGGGCGGCGCGAAAACGCTCGGCCTGGTCGTTCAGTGGAACTGCCACCCCGAGACGCTCGACCGCAAGAACACCGAGGTCAGCGCCGATTTCGTCGGCTACACGATCAAGCACCTCGCGGAAAAGCACCGCTGTCCCGTGGTCTACCTGACGGGGACGGTGGGCGGGCTGATGACCTCCCTCGGGCTGGAAGTCAAGGACGCAACCGGCCGCCCGCTGGCCGACGGCACCTTCGAGAAGACGGAGCGCTACGGCCGTGCGATCGGTGAACTTGCCGACCGGGCGCTGCGCGGGGCGAAGGCAGTGCGCCTGACGCCCTTCGAGGTGCGGACGCGGACGGTGTTCCTGCCGGTGGACAACAAGACCTACCTGCTCGCCGCGAAAATCGGCGTGCTGAAACGGCAGATGTACCTCTGGCGGGACGACCCCGCGAAGGCCGAGCCGACGAAGGAGATCCCGGCGAAGGAGCGGGTTTGCATTCGCAGCGAGGTCGGCCTGCTGCGCCTGGGCGAGCTGAAGGTGGCGGCCATCCCGGGCGAGATTTATCCCGAACTCGTCCTGGGCAAGGTCCAGGATCCGCCGGATCCCGGGGCCGACTTCCCGAAGGCTGCGGCCGAACCGGGCATCTACGCCCAGTTGCGCGGGCCGTATCGCATGGTGGTCGGGCTGGCGAACGACGAGGTGGGGTACATGATCCCCAGACGGCAGTGGGACGAGCGGCCGCCGTTCTGCTACGGCCGCAAGCAGGCCCAGTACGGCGAGGCGAACAGCCTCGGGCCGGACACGGCGCCGATCGTGTGCGGGGCGTTCCGAGAGTTGGCGGTGGGAAAATGACAGGCCTGCCCTGCGTTTCGCGCGCCCCGGTGGCGGAGGCGCGCGAAACGCAGGCACGGCGCGGTCACGGACTGTACGGCGACGGCGTCGCTGGCGAGGGCGTCAGGCGCGGAGGCGGCGCCAGCGGCACCGCTCCTTGCGGGACATCGCCCCCCGGCGCGCCGACCCCAGGCGGTCCGCCCGGGTGAGTGAGGAAAGGCCCCTCGGTGAGGGAGGACGCCTCCGACGTGAAGTGGCCCTCCACTGGCCCGTTGCAGCACGGGGCCTGCGGGGCGGCCGGCAGGACCGAAACCGGCGGGGCGCCCATCGCGACGGGGGCCGCAGCCGGGGCGGCCATCGCGACCGGGGTAGCGACGACCGGGGCTGCCCCAACGCCGGGGCAACACGGGGCCGGGGGACAGCACGGGGCGGGCGTCGGGCAGCTTCGGGTCAGGCAGGCACAGCAGCCGCCGAGGCCGCCGAGGCTCGCCGCCAGCGCCAGCGAGGCGAGACGTCTGCGCAGCATGAACGGATCCTTCTGGCTAGCGGGTGTCGGAACAGGCGGCGCGACAGGCGCCGAGAACCAAGGAGAGGGAGACTGGCGAGCGCCCCACCTCCTGATGGGCTTGCGCCCATGCCTTACCATGATGCGCCAGGAACCGGGTCGGGGCAAACGACCTTGAGGGAATTCCCCGCCCGATGAGCGCGGCAAGGTTTCAACACGCCGCACAGTCCTCTCGCGCCGGCGCCGCCGCCCGGGAGGACTGTTCCGCCGTCTCCACCCCAGTCCGCACAACCTGTCTCACCTCGGCACGCGGGCAAACCCCGCGCTGAGGTGGAATGTGCTTGCCGCCCGGAAGGTTGCGCCGCTATCCTCAATCAAAGGGGCCACTCGCACCGGCCCGCCCCGCTGCCGCCTCCCGCTGCACTTGCCCGCTCCACTGGTTTCAACCCGGAGTGACCGGATGGCTCGCGTTCTGCTCCGTTTGTGCGTTGTGCTGTGCCTCGCCGCGCCGTGGGGTCATCGGGCGCCCGCGGCCGCCGCCCAGGCGCCGGCCTCGCTTCCGCCCGATCACGCCGAACGCATCGCGAAGGGCACCGATCTCTTCAAGAAGTACATCCGCCAGCTCCTCGCCGAGCGCTGCCTGAAGTGCCACGGCGGCGAGAAGACGCGCGCCGCTTTCGACCTCAGCACGCGCGCGGATCTGCTCAGGGGCGGCGACAACGGCACGTCGGTCGTTCCCTACGCAGCGAAGAAGAGCCGTCTCGTCCGGCTCATCGCCCACCAGGAAGAGCCGCACATGCCGGCCCGGGAGGCGAAGCTCAGCCCTGCCCAGGTGGCGCAGGTCGCCGCCTGGATCGATCTCGGCGCCCCCTACGACCGGCCCCTGAACGAGCGGAAGGTCGCCGGCAAGAAACCGATGACCGTCACCGACAGGGACCGCGCGTTCTGGTCGTTCCGTCCGCTGCAGGATCCGGCCCCGCCACAGGTCAAGGACACGGCCTGGTGCAAGACGCCGGTTGACCGCTTCATCCTCGCGAAGCTGGAGGACCGGCACATCCGGCCGAACTCGCCGGTGGACCGGCGCACGCTGATCCGCCGGGCGTACCTCGGCCTGATCGGCCTGCCGCCGACGTCGGAGGAGGTGGAGAAGTTCCTCCGCGACCCGGCGCCCGATGCCTACGGCCGGCTCATCGACCGGCTGCTGGAGAACGCCCACTTCGGCGAGAAGTGGGCCCGCCACTGGCTCGATGTCGCCCGGTTCGCCGAGAGCAGCGGGTACGAGCACGATTACGACCGGCCGTTCGCGTACCACTACCGCGACTTCGTCATCAAGGCGTTCAACCAGGATCTGCCGTTCGATACCTTCGTCAAGTGGCAGCTCGCTGGCGACGAGTACGCGCCGGCCAACCCGCTCGCGGTCACGGCGACCGGCTTCCTCGCGGCCGGCGTCCACAGCACCCAGATCACGAAGAACCTCGTCGAGATCGAGCGCTACAACCAGCTCGACGACAAGCTGCGCACCCTTGGCACGGCGATGCTCGGCCTGACCATCGGCTGCGCCCGGTGCCACGACCACAAGTACGACCCCATCCCGGTGCAGGACTATTACCGGATGCTGGCCACGTTCACCACGACGGTGAAGGCGAACGTGGACCTCGATCTCGACCCGGAGAGCTACCGCAGGGCGAAGGCACGGTTCGATGCCTCGAACGTGAAGGCGATGGAGCCGGTGCGCCGGTCCGCGGCGGAGCCGCTGCCGCTGCGCCTCGCCGGCTGGGTTCGGAGGGCGATCGAGCGGGTGTACGCGCAGGCCGGGCCGCGGCCGAACACGATCAAGGCGCTGATCGCCAGCGAGGGCGTCCCACCGCTGCGCATGCACAGCCAGGGGGCCGACTTCTTCGAGCAAACCTACTTCCTCAAGCGCGGCGACGTGGATCAGAAGGACGGCGTCGCCCCGCCGGGCTTCCTGCAGGTGCTGACGCGCGGCGCCGACGCCGAGAACCGCTGGAAGGTCGAGCCGCCGCAGGGATCGAAGCTGTCGTACCGCCGCCGCGCCCTGGCCGAGTGGCTCACTGACGTGGACCACGGGGCCGGCCACCTGCTGGCGCGCGTCATCGTCAACCGGCTGTGGCAGCACCACATGGGGCGCGGCATCGTCGCGACGCCGAGCGGCTTCGGCTTTCAGGGCGAGGCGCCGTCCCACCCCGAGCTGCTCGACTGGCTGGCGCGCGAGCTGATCCGCGGCGGGTGGCGGCTGCGGCCGATTCACAAGCTGATCGTGACCAGCGCCGTCTACATGCAGAGCGCCGACCGCGATCCGGTGCGCGTCAAGGCCGACCCGGACAACCGCCTGTTCTGGCACCGGCCGCGTCAGCGCCTGGAGGCCGAACTGATCCGCGATGCCATGCTCGCCGTCAGCGGCACCCTCGACGCGAGGATGTTCGGCCCGGGCACCCTCGATCCGAACCAGCAGCGGCGCTCGATCTACTTCTTCGTCAAGCGCAGCAAGCTGATGCCGGCGATGGTACTGTTCGACGCTCCGGACGCCCTGCAGGGCATGGACCGCCGGCCGGTGACGACGGTGGCGCCGCAGGCGCTGCTGATGCTGAATGGCCCGGCCGTGCGCGGGTACGCGGAGGGGTTCGCCCGCCGCATCGACCCGCGCGACGACGTGCCGCCGGCCGACGCGGTCCGCATCGGCTACCGCATCGCCCTCGGGCGCGACCCGGCGGCGACCGAACTGAACGACGCCGTCGCGTTCCTCCGCGCGCAGATCGAGGCTTACCGGGCGGACCGCCGCCCGGTCCCGCGCCAGGAGGCGCTGGCGGACTTCTGTCAGGTGCTGCTGGGGCTGAACGAGTTTATTTACATCGACTGACACGGAGACGCGAGGCGCCTATGCCCTCTCCTTTTCCCGGCATGGACCCGTACCTGGAGCGCTCGGACTTCTGGCCCGGGTTTCACGACAACCTCGTCAACTGCATCCGCGGGGCGCTGCAGCCGGTCCTCCGCCCGCGCTACCTTCCGGTCACCCAGCACCGCCTGTACGTCGTCGAGGCTTACGACGCGACCCGGGCAGACGACCAGGCCGACCACTCCTCTCCGAGAGAGGGCACCGCGCCCGGCATCCCGGGGGCGGAGGCACCCGCCGTCTTCAAGCTCCAGCGCGAGCCGGTCCGCGAACCGCTGATCCACATCATCGACCCGTCGGCGGACAACCGGGCGGTGACGGTCATCGAGGTGCTAAGCCCGGCCAACAAGAAGCCCGGCCCCGGTCACGTATCGTACATCCGGGAGCGCGAGGAGGCGTGGGAGGACGGTACGAACCTGGTCGAGATCGACCTCCTCCACGCCGGTGAGCCGGCAGTGCGCGTCTCGGCTGAGAACCTCGACCTGCTGCGGCCGTGGCGCTACCTCGTCGCGGTCACCCGCGGAAACCCTGCCCAGCAGGAGGTGTACGCGCTGCCGCTCCAGCGCCGCCTGCCGCGTATCGCCATCCCGCTCGGCGAGGACGACCCGGACGTTACCCTCGACCTGCAGGAGGTGTTCACCCGCTGCTGGGAAGAGGGGTTTGACCCAAACACTCTGGGGTACGGCGCCCCGCCGCCGGGCGTCTGGACCGTCAGCGAGATCCTCTGGTGCGAGCAGCAGCTGCGGCAGGCCGGCTATCGTTCGCAACCCTCACCCGCGTCCGCGTAGGGCCAACTACCGACCATGAGCACCCACGACCTTCCCCATCTGTTCGCCGTTCCACCGGCCGACTACCCGTCGCGCCGGGCGTTCCTCCGCCGCGCCGGAATGGGCCTCGGCACCTTCGCCCTGGCGTCGCTGCTCGACCGCGCGGGGTTGCTGGTGGGCGAGGCCGACGCCAGTGCGGAGCGCCGCCTCAATCCGCTCGCTGCGCGGCCCGGCCACTTCTCCGGCACGGCGCGGGCCGTCATCTGGCTGTTCATCAACGGTGGGCCGAGCCACGTCGATACGTGGGACTACAAGCCCGAACTGATCCGCCGCGACGGCCAGGAACTACCCGGATTCGACCGCAACACCGGGTTCTTCACCGAGCAGGTCGGCCCGCTGATGCAGTCGCCGTTCCGCTGGAGTCGGCGCGGCCAGTCCGGCACCTGGGTGCCTGAGATCTTCCCGAACATCGCCCACCATGTGGATGACATCGCGTTCGTCCACTCGTGCTGCACCGAGACGAACAACCACGCCCCGGCTCTGTTCCAGATCAACAGCGGGCTGCCGCGCATGGGGTTTCCGTCGGTCGGAGCGTGGGTGACCTACGGACTCGGGACGGAGAACCAGGATCTACCCGGGTTCGTGGTGATGTATGACACGCTCGGACGCGGGCTGCCGAAGGGGTACGCCCAGAACTGGGGGGCCGGCTTTCTGCCTGGCATCTACCAGGGGACCGCCCTCAACGCCCAGGGGCCGCCGATCGACAACCTCCTGCGCCGCCCGGGCATGAGCACTGCGGAGCAGCGCCGCCAGATCGATCTGCT
>JAANMY010000214.1_pt1 | contig 83881 bp, 76 predicted proteins | sample 7279691 | NCBI WGS metagenome assembly JAANMY01 (sample SAMN14094543, study PRJNA606508) | bioreactor metagenome | isolation source: A lab-scale SPAN reactor treating ammonium-rich wastewater day 388 | place: Ireland: Galway | collected 2018-02-07 | reverse complement strand
GTCGTTTAGGTCTCTCCCCATCCCGGCGGGACCGGTGAAGACCAGTTGGAGATCGCTGGACCAACCTCGAAGTTTAAGATGTTCATCGAATAGGGGGCGTACCCGCCCCTCTAACATTTCCAAGGCCTGGCGCGTTCGCTGAGCCAAGAACGGCGTTTCCAAGCCAATGATGAGCAAGGCACAGTGGCCATCCGCACTGCGCAAGCGCGATCCGATCAAGGGGTCCATTGGGCCGCGGACGTGGCGAATGCCAAGCTGCGGTTGTTCATGCCGGAGCGCTTCGATTTCTTGATGGAGTCGATGGAAGCATTGGTCGTCTTCTTCCACCAAGGGAGTGCCCTGCCGTTCCATGCAAACGATCAATCGGCTGCCGTAGACTTCTCTTGGAAAAGCTCGCTGCAGAAGATCGTATCCGCGAACGCTCAAGCATCTCTCGGGCATAAAGCGAATATCATCGTCCTGGCAACCCTCTTGCCAACCGGGCGACGCCCAGACCACGATGCCAAGCAGCAAAACCCAGCCGCCGACGAAGTACCAAGGATATCGAGTGACGGTTCGGCCCAAGAAAGCAAAGAAGGAATTGGATAGCCGTTTCCATGGGGCGCGCTGGGCGACATGATGCGGGTCGAAGCGCGTGGTTCCTGGCGACATAAGCAAGACGACTCCGTTTATACGGCCTGTTTCGGCAACAGCGATTAGCCTGCATGGATGCGACTCAGGAGGGCATTCGTGGAAGGATGTTCAATCGAAGTGAAATCGATGAGCGCGGTGTCATCACTGCATTAGGGTTTTTCTTGTCGCTTGATCATGGACCAACATTCCACTCTGCCATTCGCCCAGCCAAGGTAGAGATCATCCCCCAAGGGCGACACTTTCAGCATGGCCGGCCTTTCGGGGACGTCTAAGGAAGCTAATACACGACCATCCGCATGAAGTAAAGCCAGATTTGCAGCTTGTATAAGTGAAGCTTCGGAGACGATCCAGAGTTGGGAATTCGCATAGCTTGCAGCGACCAGGAAGGCTGCGTGAGGCGTCGGCACGAAGGCCGCATGCCCGTCGCTGGTTTGAACGCACCGCAATCCTTGACCATAGGCCGCCACCCAAATCCGATCATCCATCGTCATGGCGAGATTACCAAGCATGGAAGTGGTGGTGTCCTGCCAAACGATCTGGCCTTGAGCGTCAACGCAGACGATCAGGCCTTGCTCCGCCACGCCGATCCATCGGGGTTGCGCGCTCAAGAAGTGGACATGCCGTAACTGGCGGGCCGTCGAACATCGCGACCATTCGCGCCCTTGCACGCTGTATAGAACACTCGTTCGATCCTTTGTCGATACGAGCAGGTAATGACCAAACGCGTCGAGCTGAAGAGCGGCGAGTTGGCCTTCGTGCCGCCACGCTCCCAGGGACTTCCAGGCGGCAATCTCCATGACTTCGATGCGCCCTTGCCCGTCAGCCAAGGCCATGACCCTGCCATCGCTCGACCAGCTTACGCGGCGGGGCTGGAAGTCAATTTGCCGCCTCAGCAGGAGTTTGCCTGAACACGTCCAGCGAGCCAAAGCCGATTGACCATCCCAGGTCCATAACCCTTCGGGTTCCGAGGCCAGGTGGAGCGCATGTAAATGGGGATGAACGAGCTCAGTCCATGCCCGTTGAAATTGCCGTAAGTGCATGATGACTCGCGGTCACGGGGCAAAAGCATCGGCGCGTGGAAGGCCAAGGGGTTCGCCCATCTAGGCGAGTAAGCCTCGCTTCAGTTTTTGCAGAACCGAATGACGCCAACCAAGGTGCCTAGGATCTTAACGTCCTTGGATGGATCGACATAAATGGGTTTCATTTGGCCATTCGCGGGGTCCAAGCGGATGCGATTGCGTTCCTTGTAGAATTTTTTCAGGGTGGCTTCCCCATCGACGAGTGCCACGATGGTTTCACCATTCCGCGCGGTCGATTGAGGGCGAATAATGACATAGTCGCCGTTTTGGATGTGGTCCTCGATCATCGAATCGCCCTTGACCTTCAGAGCGTATTGCTCGTTGTGATGAACGAGTTGGGTCAAATCCAGTTGTTCATAGTCCTCCATGGCCGGCAGCGGCGTGCCCGCGGCAACCTGGCCGAGCAAGGGGACGTTCAGCGAACCTGGTTTATAGCCGACCACCTGAATAGCGCGGGCGGAGAATCCTTGCCTTTGAATCATGCCCTTTTTTTCCAACGCTTTCAAATGGCACATGACGCCATTGGGAGAACGGATTTTGAATGCCGTTCCAATCTCGCGCACCGTCGGCCCGTAGCCGCGCGTGCCGATCTTTTCCTTGATGAAATCGTAGATTTCCAATTGCCGTTTGGTTAATGGAACGCGTTCAGTTGTGCTCATGGATCATCCTCACCCTGATGTAATGCGCTTCAAACAGATCATGAACTATAGTATATAACATACGTCCGTACACACAAGTGTGAAATCCCCCTGGCGAAAACATGGTAACCCCGCATCGGCTCCGGTATAAATAATGTCAGGATCATGTGGCCTTGCACGCGAAAGGAAGCTGAATGGTCTTGGCCGATCTGCTTCGTGATTGGTTGGATGGAGCAGCCGATCCTTCCCCCTCTTCGATTCAGCAAGCGTTTCAAGCGCTGCTCCTTGAAGATCCAAACCCCGTTGAAATCGCCGCGCTGCTGACGTATTTGCGTTGCCGCGGCGAAGCCCCGCCTTATCTTGTCGCGGCCGCAGCAGCGCTGCGCTCCGCCATGATCGACTTGCCCGTCCGTTATCCGCTCATCATGGATACCTGCGGCACGGGCGGCGATGGCCAAGGCCATTTTAACGTCAGCACCGCAACCGCATTGCTTTTAGCAGCCATGGGGATTCCGGTGGTCAAGCATGGCAATCGCAGCTTTTCCAGCCGCACTGGCAGCGCCGACGTGTTACAGGCCTTGGGCGTGCCCATCGATTTGCCTCCGGAACGCGCCTTGGCATGCCTCGAACAGACCGGCTTCACTTTCTGCTTTGCTCCCCTCTATCATCCTGCGATGAAACGCGTGGCCGAGGTTCGAAGGCAATTGCGATTTCGCACTTTGTTCAATCTGATCGGCCCCCTGACGAACCCAGCGCGCCCCACGCATCAGTTGATCGGCGTCAGCGGGCCCGATGTCGCCCAGAAGATTGCCGATGCGCTCGCATGCCTGGGAACGCAGAAAGCGTTCGTTGTCTGGGGAACGGATGGCACGGACGAGGTGAGCGTTACGCAGCCGACGCAAGTGTGGATCGTTGAAGATAACCGCGTTGCGCAGACGACCTGGAGTGTATCAGACTTCGGCTTGCCTCCAGAAGCAATGGAGGCGTGCCGCGCGGCGTGCCCCGAGTCGTCGGCCCTCATGATCGAACGCCTCTTGAACGAACCTGAAGCGCCTGGAAGACAATTGGTTTTAGCCAACGGAAGTGCTGGGCTTTTGCTGTGCGGAAAGGTAAAATCTTTGCGGGAAGGAGTTGAGCTGGCTCAGACCGCATTGCAAGAGGGGGCCGCTGCCAACCTCCTCAAACGGCTGCGAGCACTGCCATTGACTCATCCATGATCCCCGGCCGATCATGGCGCTTCGCGAAAAACACACTCATCCGGATGGAGTGTATGTCATGGCCAAAAAGACCATCATCATCACGGAACCTGAGTTTGGCGCGGCTGTGGCGATGAGTTGTGCCTTCCTGGATCGGGACATCGACGTCCTGATGGTTTCTGCGGCGGCGGGACATGTCGACATTGAAACCGCCACGAGCCAGATTCATGCCCTGATCGAACTTTTGGACCCGGATCGCTTGCCCCGGATCGGCACCGCCCTGCCCTCGATGAGCGAAGCGAAGTCTTGCCCGCGGGGAGGCCAAAGCGGCCTTGAATGCGCCAGCCTCAAGCCGTGCACCTTGCATCATCCTCATCCCTCGGACAAATTCATCACCGAAGAGATTCGCCAACACCCCGGCGAAATCACCGTGGTCGTCATGGGGGCCTTGACGTCCCTGGCTCGGGCCTTCGACCGCGACGCGGAACTGCCTCGCCTTATCAAAAACATCATCATCGTGGGCGGCACCCAACTCGTCAGTGGACATGCTTCGCCCTGCGCGGAGTGTCACATCTATTTCGATCCGATCGCGGCCCGTAAAGTCCTTCACTCTGGTGTGCCCATCACCATGTTTCCTTTGGATCGCACCCGCAATATGAACTTTGCACCCGCTGAACTCGATCAATATCTTTCGAGACCTCATCCCGCTTGTGAAACCTTGAAGCGCATGCTGCTGCCAAGCGTTCACGCCCAGGCACAATCAACGGGCTTGGAAAGTCTGTTTCTCGAGGACATCTTTGGCGTGGTGGGGTTGGTGGATAATTCTTGTTTTAAGGCCAAACCCATGACGGTCGACGTCGAAATCCATGGCGATCTGACGCGGGGGATGACCGTGATCGATGATCGGCCCTGTCGAAACCCGCCCAATGTGGATTGGGTATTGGACGTGGATTACGACAAAGTCAAACAATACATCAAACGCATTCTGGGCGAATCGAAAAACGGCCAATCAAGCTAGTTCCATGATCCTCCCAGGAGGCAAGCTACGATTCCGGGGGTATAATGGAGTAAGTGGAATTCGGCCTAAAGCTCCGCGGCAGCCAGGCTGGAGTTGCACGTTCATCCCTTCCTTGGATTGAAAGTGGCTTATGACCAACGCCCTGAGTCGCCATCGCTCACTCCTTCTAGGCGCACTGACCTGCGCGGCCTTGATCCTCGGCTCGATCGGGCTTTTTGCCATCGGCCGCAAGCAACAAGTATGGCATCGCCATTTCACGCTCATGGTGCAAATGCCCAACGCTGGGGGGATCGACGTCGGAACGCGGGTTCGCATTCAGGGCATGCAAGCGGGGCAGGTTGACGCCGTCGAATTGCCCAAGGAACGCGGCGGCATGGTCCATGTCCGTCTGAGCATCGAGGAGCGGTTTCGAACGCTCCTGGGCTTGGACGCGCACGCGGAAATTCAAAGCGAAGGGTTGATCGGCGGCAAGGTGGTTGAAATCCATCCCGGGTCTGCGGGCGCGGGGAGTTGGTCGCCTGAATGGACCATTCCCGGCCGCGGCGACCCCTTCATGGCACAACTGCGCGGCATGGCGGAAAAAAGCCAGGGAATCTTGCAGGACATGCAAGACTTGGCGCAACAGCTTCGCCGGTTGAGTCAGCACAGCGAGTCGCTCGTGGAGGATTTGCGCAAGCTCTCCGACCGCACGCAATCGGCTCTGGCCGAGGCGGAAACCTTGATGCGCGAAGTGCGCACGGGCCAAGGCCCCCTGGGTTCGGAAATCGTCACCAGCATCAAGCAGCTTCAACAAACCGGAGCCAGCATTCAGTTCAGCCTCGAAGCCCTGAAACAGATGCCCGTGGTCGGCCGCTATTTGGACGTCAGCACGCGCACTCTGGTCAGGCCCAATTTCGAGAAGCACATGATTCAATTCAAAGAGGAGGACTTGTTCCCGCCAGGGCGAGCGCTGTTCACTCCCGAGGGCTTGACGAAACTGGATCGGTGGGCCGCGACCCAACTCCCGCGGTGGAACCACAAGGGAACGGAAATTGTCATCGTGGCTTATCAACAAGGCGCTCAGGATCCACAAGCCGCCGAGGTATTGACCCAACGCCAGGCCGAAGCGGTGCGGACCTATCTCATCGATCATCATAAGATCGATAAACTAGGATGGTTCACCTGGCGGACGGTGCAGGCCTTGGGCATGGGCAACCGCCCCGCGCCAGGCGAACCAACGCAGCCGCCGCCGCCAAACAATCGTTTGGAGATCATCGTTTTCGCGCCCCCAGGGACACCGTCTTGAGCATGGCCGCCGAATTGATCCAATGCGAACCGCGGGTGCGGATGCTCTATTTGTATAGCCGTATCCAACAGCCCAGGGTCGAGATGGACTGGCCCGCCTACCTGGCGCATCTCGAGCGGATGTTTGAACGCAGACAGCCTCATGCCCTCGACGCTGTGCAATACGTTGCTTCCCTGTTTCCAATCGATGCCTTGATCGTCATGGGTTGCCTGCAAAACCAGCCGGCGGCCTGGGAAAGCCTCTTCGCCGCCCGAGTGGGCCGAGCGGATCGGCTGCTGATCGATGCCCTGCGACAACGAGCGTCCCGACTGCTCCCCGGCAACGAGGAGGAGCAGGAAATGGCCGTTCAGGATTTCTGGGGCCACTTGTTGGTTCCTCCCGCCCTCAACAGTGTGCCGATCTTGCAGCGCTATGATGGTCTGCGCCCCTTGGTGCCGTGGTTGATTCGGGTCTTTCAGAATCGCATCATTTCGCAATTGCGGTCACCTCATCACCGTTTGGAATCCCTGGGTGAAGACGACGTGCTCCCTGAAGCGCAGCCTGCTTCCAAGACAGACGCACGCTGGCATGAAGTCTTTCGCGACGCGGCCTCGGAGTGGGTAGCCGCGCTTCCCGAATCCGACCTTATCTTGCTGGGATTGCGATGGCGCTATCGGCTCAGCCAGCGCGACATCGCCAACGTCTATCAAGTCCATGAAGGCACGATTTCGAGGCAGATCGCGCTGATGCGGGATCAGTGCCTGGCACATTTGCGCAAGCAAATGGAATGCGCCGGTTGGCTGGGAGAAGACTTGCAGACGTTTATCTTGCAGGAAATGGAAAGCGTGCTTCTGGATGAGCCTCGGTTGTCGGCTTCCAGCCTGGCCCGATTGCTCCGCGAACAAGGGAAAATGCCCTTGACCTCATCGTTATCGATTTAGAGGGAGCCGACCAGCCATGTCCGATTCGCCCCATGAATCCCCCCCTTCAGTTCCTGCCCCCAACGACGTAAAACTGCTTCCCCCCTCGCAAGAACCAGCACCCGTTGATGCAAGCGACGTACCAGTCCCCGTCAACGCCTTGAGTCGACGTTACCTTTTGTGGTCAGCGCTGTTGCTGGAAGGCGGCATCGTGGCGATCGCGCTGGCCATCCATTTTTTCACGGATTCCTTATCCACTCTCCGATGGGACTTGAATGTGGACGTTTGGATATGGGGTTTCGCCGGCACGATTCCCTTGCTCATCCTTTTTTGGCTGGGACAACGGTATCCCTATGGGCCGATGCAAAACTTGGAAAAGGTCAAGCATGAAATCCTCCTGCCTATGTTGCGCCTCTCGGGATACCCCGACGTGCTGCTCTATTCCTTCCTGGCTGGCTTCTGTGAGGAATTACTGTTCCGAGGCGTATTGCAAGCCAGTTGGCACGTTCCCTTGACTCCCTTGGGCGCCATCCTGCTCAGCAACCTCTTGTTTGGATTAGTGCATCCGATCAGTTGGATGTACATCGTCGCTGTGTTCATCATCGGTGTGTATTTAGGACTGTTGTTTTTTTGGACGCAGTCGATCATCGCCGTGATGATCGTGCACGGACTGTACGATCTCGTGGTGATGCTGTATCTCAAACGAGAGGCTCATTCCCTGCCTGTTTCATCCACAGTCGAAGGCGCAGAGCATGCGACTCCAGAAAGTGCCATGGAAATTTCCCCATCGAATCATGTGAACGTCTCGGAGCCATCACCAATTGAACGAAAGGACTGACCCAGGCCATGTTCCTGTATCGCATAGCTCGCGGGCTGCAATTGGTCGGTTTGATCCTGCTCCCCGTCGCCGTCGCTGGCAATCTCGCCGAACTGGTTGATGCCAAACATGCCCTGACGCTGAAGGATACCTTGGTCTTGGCCGGGGTGGGCGGACTCTGTTTTCTACTCGGTTGGTTGTTGCAGCAGCGCGTGAAACCCGGTTAAATCAAGATGTCCAAGCCATTTCTCACCGCCCACTGGAACGATCTGCTCTCTTTCACGTTCGCCGTCAACCCTCGACCATTGCAGCCGTATCTCCCGCCCGATTTGGAGCTGGACCTGCTCGATGGCCAGGCTTTGATCAGTCTTGTGGGGTTTCGCTTCAGACAGACGCGCATCTTTGGCTGCACCTGGCCAGGCTACCGCGACTTCCCCGAACTGAATTTACGCTTTTACGTTCAGGAGGGAGATCGCCGCGGGGTCATTTTCATTCGCGAGTTTGTCCCGCTGCACATGGTGTCTTGGATCGCGAGGTGGTTTTACAATGAGCACTACATCACCGCGCCCCTGCGACATGAGCTTGAAAGGCAAGGCGACCGGTTGATCGCGCGGTGCAGATTGACCTTAGGCGGCCAGGAGCATCTCCTGGAGATTCATGCGCAAGCCGCGAGCGTCATGACGACTGAGGATTCCCTTGATCATCGATTCAAGGAACTCCATTGGGGTTACAACGTCGACCACCAGGGGCGGACCCGGCGTTATGAAGTGAGCCACCCGCCATGGCGCATTTTCCCCGTGCTCCAACATCGACTGCAATTGGATTGGCGGACCGTTTATGGACCTGAATGGCAATGGTTGCAAGACGTTCAGCCGCTGCACGTCATGCTGGTGGAAGGGTCCGAGGTCAGCGTTTATCCGCGGCAATAATGGGCCGGCATCAGAGCGAGAGGGAAAGACAAAAGGTCAGACCTTCCGGGGAAAGAAGGTCCGACCTTTTCGGGGGATTGGGGTAAGGACAGGTTAGATGGAAGGATCCATCCTAGATAGGGGGTGAAGGAATCCACTCAGGGGTTGAACCCGCCGATGGGGGAGACCGACAGGCCGCGTGCATTCCCTCGTCACAAACCAGAGTTCAGCCTCAAGGGGGAATTGAAACCGAACTCGTTGTTCCTTTTCGCTAGGCTGCCTTGGCCACGGACGGTCGGGGTTGAATCCTGGCCATTTTGTGAGCAGCACCCACGGTTAACAAATAGGGCACAAACCACTTCTTCTTGATCTGCTTCAAATCGTTGAAGCTAGCGTTGCGATACAGTTGCCGCATGCGACTCGAAGAGCAATGGTGCACGCCGCCTTCCACCCAGGTGACCATCACGTCGAAGATGAACCAGCCCCACCACGTGTCGCGCAAGCCGTCGAGGATCAACAGTTTGCCGCCCGGCTTCAGGACGCGATGCATTTCCGCGATGACGGCGGCTTGCCGGGGATAGTGATGAAAGCTGTGACTGCACGTGATCACGTCAAAATGATCGTCGGCAAACGGGAGCTGTTCACTATCGCCGCGAACGGCTTGCAAGCGATCCGCAAAAGCCTGGAACCGAGCACTTCCCTGTTCCAACATTTTCATGCTCAGGTCCAGGCCAACCGCCGTCAATTGCGGATTGCGCCTCAAGGCTTCCACCAGAAATTGTCCCGTGCCGCAGCCCACGTCCAACAGCCTTTGATCCGACGGTTCGATTTGGGACAGCAGCGATTCGTGAGACGGATGAAACAGCCAATCCTGAAGAATGCTTCGGTCGTAACTGGCACTCCACCGATCAAACTCCACATTAGCCATTTCTCTCTGGTACGCCATCGTCCCACCTCTACGGTAGACCGCTAGGATTTTGCGTGAGGTTGGACGAGTTGTTCCAGGACTTAAAGCAAGCCCCGTGCCAATCCTCAACGCGACTCCTCTTGGTTTGGTGACTGGGGTTGGAAATCCTCAAAAATCAGGGCCGAGAAACCCTTCATCCCTATCGTAACGGCTGACAAAAAACGTGAGTCGAGCCGCCAGGGCCACAATTCTTTGTAAGATCGACCATGGCGATTGTAACTTTTACGCAAACTTTGAGGCGGTACATGCTGCGCGGCAACGAATTGATACGGCTTCTATTTGATGAAATCTGTCAATTCCCCATCCTGGATACCCATTCGCACATTAATCCTCTTTCCCCCGCGGCTCTCACCTTCGAAGATTTACTCGGCTATCACTATTTCACCGAGCTTGCCCACTCCTCCGGCATGCCCAAGACCGCGATCGAAGGCGAAAAAGATCCTCTGGCCCGAACCCATTTGATCCTGAATTACGCCAAACGTTTCAACAATACGATTCAATTCGAATGGCTTGAAGATATCGCTCGTAACTTCCTCGGTTTCATGGGGGAGCAAATCTCTGCGGAGGATGCGGATAAACTCTGGACGCTGGCCGAGCGCAAAATGTCGCAATCTGATTGGGCCAGTCAGGTCTTGCGCGGCAGCCGAGTGGAAAAGATCTTTTTGACCAACGACTTCGATGATCCACTCAGCGGCTTCGATACCTCCATCTACGTTCCCTGCCTGCGGGTGGATGACCTGGTTTTCCGACTTCACCAAACGGAAACCAGGACCCGATTAGCGCGCTGCTCAACCTTTGAGCCGGGCGACCATGAGCATCTGCAAAAAGCCATCCACTACCTCTTCCATCACTTCTCGGCACATCAGGCCAAAGCCTGTGCGATCTCGCTCCCGCCTGATTTCTCGCCGCAACCTGTTTCTCGTCAGGCCATGGATCAGGCCTTGCGTGCCAACCCTGCAGACGAAGCGCAAGCTGCGATCCTAAGCCAGGGCGTCTTTTGGATGATTGTGGAAGCCTGCGCGGCGTGGAAATGGCCGATGGATTTGATGATCGGCGTGAACCGCAAGGTCTACCCCGAGGGCGTCCATCAAGGGCAGGACCTATTCGATCAACGAACGTCGTTGATCCAATATGCGTCGTTGTTCAACGCCTTCCCGCAAGTGAACTTCTGCGTCTCGGTTCTGACCAGTACGCAAAATCAGGAGCTGGCCAGCTACAGTTGGATTTTCCCAAACGTCATTACCCACGGACATTGGTGGTACTCCAACGTCCCCGCGCTCATTCATCGTGATTGCCAATTACGGCTGCAGGCCGTTCCCCATGTCAAACAACTCGGTTACTACAGCGACGCTTACAAACTCGAGTTCATCCTTCCCAAATACAACATGTACCGCCAGGTGTTGGCCCGTCTCCTCGCGGAGGATTTCATTCTTGAGCGCGGCTGGTCGGAGCGTCAAGCGATCGAACTGGCCCGACAAATCCTCCGGGGCAACGCCTCGCGCATTTTTCAGCTCGAGTCGTAACCCATTGAACAACACGAAAGAATCGACGCGCGAATCGGGCAAAAGCAATTGCGTCATGGCCGTTGTCAGGCAGTGGATTCTTCCTTTCCCTCGATCTCTCTTAGCCAACACTTCACCCTGGCCAAGGTTTGATCTACATCCATTTGATGATGAATCACGTCATCCAAGGCCACAACCGCGGCTCCTTCGCAGTGCCCCAGACAGTAAACAGTTTCCAGCGAAAGATTGCCATCCGCGGTGGTATGATCGGCCTCTAATTGAAGCCATTGCTCCAGCCCAGCCATGATCCGTGCCGAGCCTTCATCGGTGCAGGATTCCGCCCGGCACACGCGAATGACATGCTGGCCTGGGGGATGCGTTCGCCATTCGGGGTGAAGCGTGATCCAGCGTTGCAGTTGCAGCCGAGTCATATCGGCTTGGACCGCCACATGCCGCATCCAGCGATCAGGCAAGTAGCCAAGTCGATCCTGCACGGCTTGCATCAGGCTTTCCAGGGTCATCTGTCCCTGTTTATAGGCCTGAAGCAACGGTGCCAATTCTTGAGGAAGCGGTTCGTCCAGAGTGCCATCGGGCCGGAGCACTTGTTTGATCGGTGAGTCAGCTTGAATGGGCGGCAATGGGTCGTTCATTCATCCCGATCTCCGGGCGTGAGTTGGTTTGATGTCTCAGGCTTGGTTTAAGGCGAACCTAAAAGGTCCGTGGACAGACATTCCTCAACCACTTGGCTGTCCTTTTGTGCTACACGGTAGCACCGCCCCAGAGGCTTAGCGGTGACGCAGCGATACAATTCGCCATTCTTGAAATGCAAGGCAGATAAATCATCGGCGGCATAGCCCGCTGGAAACCCCTCCTCGATGAGTCGATGATAGGTCGGCCGCCGCTGGACCTCGCCGTCGTAATGCGGGCATGCACTATAGGGCAAGAACCCTAAGCCGTCGCGCAAGGCAGCCAGGGGGCCATACGAATCCGTGATGCTGCAGGAGAACCAGCAAATCATTCCCGCACTCCAACCAGCCAGGGGAATGCCCCGGTCATAGGCTTCACGCAGGGCACGATCCACGCCATGAATGCGCCAAACGGCCAGCATGTTCGCCGTGTTGCCGCCGCCGACATAAATCAGGTCTTGTTCCAGCAGAAAGTCCTTGATGTCCGTGCGTGGGACACCGTGCAAGGCGAGATGCGAGGGCCGAGTGCGTCCGCCGGCAAAGTTCGTGTAAAACGTGATGATGGCTTTCATGTCATCGCCGGACGCGGTGGGGACGAAGCAAACCTTGGGGCATGACTGGCCCGTTTGTTCCAGGAGGTAGTCCTCGATCTTGGCATAAGCGGGTTCTCGCTGATAGCCGCCGCCGCCGATGGCGATGATCTGTTGTGTGGGCATGCCGCGTCTCCTGCGCCTTGGACGTCTTGAGGGTCCTAGCTATGATACGGATTAGCGGATCTTTTCAGACCTTGACCACGGCTTCTTTCATGAACAGCGACCATCCGCAGCGCCCGCGCCAACTCACCCTCATCGGCATGCCAGGCTCGGGAAAGAGCACCCTAGGGAAGGCTCTGGCGGCCAAATGGCAATGGGCTTTCGTGGACGTCGATCAGGTGATCGTGGCGAAAGAAGGCCGCTCGCTCGCGGCCCTGCAGGATGAACTGGGTCGCGACGGCTTTTTGGACCGCGAAGCCTGGCACATCCAACAGTTCGGTCAGCCCGGCGAGATCCTCGCTCCGGGCGGCAGCGTGATCTATCGATCGGCGACCATGCAGCACCTCCGCCAATGCGGGCTGGTCGTCTACCTGCACGTTCCCTTGAAAGACATCGAACTGCGCGTCGGCGACCTGAGGCAGCGCGGCGTGGTCATCGCGCCCGGCAAGACGGTCGGAGATTTATGGCACGAACGCCATCCTCTATATGAACAGGCCGCCCATTTACGCGTACCCTGTTCCGGCACCGATCCGACGCTCAGTCTGAACCTCTTGGAACAGGCAATCAGGCAACATATGACATCGGCCACGGAGGCTGCCCATGGAAGTTGAAGCCACGCCGCTCGAAGGAGTGCTGATCCTGTCTCCCCGCCAGTTTACCGATGCTCGAGGCTTTTTCTCCGAAACCTACAACCGCAAGGCTCTGCGGCAACACGGCGTGGACGTGGAGTTCGTCCAGGACAACCATTCCCTTTCGATTCAGCCGGGGACTCTGCGCGGCCTGCATTATCAGATTCCACCCTCCGCTCAGGCGAAACTGGTGCGAGTGATTCGCGGGGCCATCCTCGACGTCGCCGTGGATATTCGCCGCTCATCGCCCACTTTCGGCCAGCACGTTCGAGTGCCATTGAGCGCTTCGAATTGGCGGCAGCTTTTCGTGCCGGTCGGCTTTGCCCATGGTTATGTGACGCTGGAGCCAAACACGGAAGTCATTTACAAAGTCACCGCTTTTTACGACCCTGCTTCGGAACGGGGTCTATTGTGGAACGATCCTGATCTGGGCATCGATTGGGGAGTCAAAGCTGAAGAGGCGATCCTGACCGACCGCGATCGTCATTTTCCAAGACTTTCCGAAGCCGTTGCGTTATTCTGATGGCCACCCCCTTGGGTCGCCGCAAATGATGACACCCCCATGTGAATAAGGAAGCGACAGAGAGCCATGGCTTATTTTCCTGAAGTACCGGTGATCCCTTTTGAAGGCGCTGCATCGAACAATCCGCTTTGTTTTCGCCATTATCGAGCCGATGAATTAGTCGAAGGCAAAGCGATGCGGGATCATTTGCGGTTTGCCGTATGTTTTTGGCATACGTTTCGGGGGCAAGGAGCGGATCCGTTCGGTCCGGGGTGCGCCTTGCGACCCTGGGAGGATGGAACCCATTCGCTCGAGATGGCCCGGACACGGATTAAAGTCGCCTTCGAATTCATGAGCAAACTTGGGGTCCCCTTTTATTGTTTCCACGATCGCGACGTGGCCCCCGAAGGTGCGAATTTGCGCGAGACGAATCACTTGCTCGATCAGGTCGTCCCCACGTTAAAAGCGGAACAGGAGCGAACGGGCATTCGCCTGCTCTGGGGGACCGCCAATCTGTTCAGCCATCCGCGCTACGTCCACGGCGCCGCCACCTCTTGTCAGGCGGACGTCTTCGCTTTTGCCGCGGCCCAAGTCAAAAAGGCGATCGAGGTCACGCATCAGCTAGGAGGCGAAAATTATGTCTTCTGGGGGGGGCGCGAGGGCTATAGCTGCTTGTGGAACACCGATTTGAAGCGCGAGCAGGATCACCTGGCTCGCTTCCTGCACATGGCCGTGGAATTCAAGAAACAGATCGGCTTCCAGGGGCAATTCTTGATCGAGCCGAAGCCCAAGGAGCCGACCGTTCACCAATATGATTTCGATGCCGCGGCTGTGGTGGCCTTCCTGCGCACGTATGGCTTGAGCGATCACTTCAAGCTAAACGTCGAAACGAATCACGCCACGTTGGCAGGCCACACGATGATGCATGAATTGGCCTACGCCTCGATGCACGGGCTGCTGGGTTCCATCGACGCCAATCGCGGGGACCTCCTGCTGGGCTGGGACACGGACCAATTCCCCACCGATCTGTATCTGACCACCTCCTGTATGTCGGTGATCCTCGCTCAAGGCGGTTTGGCGCCCGGCGGCATCAACTTTGATGCCAAGGTGCGGCGGGAGAGTTTTGAACCGGTGGACCTCTTCCATGCTCACATCGGCGGCATGGACGCCTTTGCTCAAGGGTTGAAGATTGCGTCCCGCATGCGCGCGGACGGCGTCCTGAAGGATTTCCTCAAGGACCGGTATGCCACCTGGGATTCAGGCTTAGGAACAGAGATTGAATCGGGGCGGATGACTTTCGGCAGCCTCGAGCAATATATGTTGGAAAGAGGCGACGCTGCCCCGCGCCGATCAGGCCGGCAGGAATGGTTTGAGAATGTCTTGAATCGGTATCTGACGTCCAGCTAACCTCGCATGGCACATGCAATGGGGCCAATTCGGCAGCGAATAGAAACCTGCAAGCGGCGTGGAAAGTATGATGCTTGTGAACCAGCGGAATCATGACGGCGATGTGTTGAACCATGAACGAATCATCGATTTGCTATAAAATCGCCAGCGAACCTTGGGAATTCGATCAAATTCACGATCTGAACTATCGCACGTTTGTCGAGGAAATCCCGCAGCATCAAGGAAACGAAGCGCGCCGGCTTGTGGATCGCTTCCATGATGAAAACGTCTACATCATCGCCCTGAAGGACCGAGAATTGTTGGGCATGTTGGCCATTCGCGCTCATCGGCCCTTTTCCCTCGATCAAAAAGTCCCCGACCTGGATCGTTTCTTGCCGCCTGCGATGCGATCGTTATGTGAGATTCGCTTGTTGGCTGCGCGCGAACAAGTGCGGAAGGGTTTTGTCTTTCGGGGCCTGGTCAATCGGTTGATTCACGTCGGCCTCAATTGCGGGTTTGATCTGGCCCTCATCTCCGGCACCTTGCGGCAACAAAAACTATATAAGCACATGGGATTCGTTCCCTTTGGACCGCTCGTCGGCTCGGCGGAAGCGCCTTACCAACCCATGTACATCACGCGCGAAACCGCCCTGGCTTGGCAGCGACTCTTTCCAGCCTTTGCCGAGGCGGAAAAGGAAGCCCAGGAAGTGGAGATGGAGAAGCCCTACTATTTCCTTCCTGGCCCAGTCAAGGTCAGCCCGCAGGTGAAGGATGCCCTGCAAGCCCCCCTGCTCTCCCACCGCGACCCGGCCTTCATTGAGCTTATGCGGGAGACCCGCCGACTGTTGACGCGCTTGACACATGCTCCGAACGTGCAAATCATGATGGGGTCGGGCACACTCGCCAACGACGTCGTCTCTGCCCATATTGCGCTTCAACAGCGACCGGGGATCGTGCTCGCCAACGGCGCCTTTGGTGAACGGCTCATCGACCACGCCCGCCGACACGGGCTGACCTTTCAGGATTTGACGCTACCTTGGGGGCAACGCTTCACGGAAGAACAACTCGGTGCGTTTCTGGATGCTCAGCCTCATGCTGCCTGGCTCTGGGCCGTGCATGGCGAGACATCGTGCAGCGTTCTCAATGACCTGTCATTGCTGAAGCGCGTGACGCAAGCGCGGGGGATTGATCTTTATCTCGATGCGGTGAGCACGCTAGGCACCGTGCCCGTGGACTTGAGCCACGTCAAGATGGCCAGCAGCGTCAGCGGCAAAGGATTGGCCAGTCAATCAGGTTTATGCTTCGTGTTCTATTCCGAACTGCCAAACGCAGCGGCCTCGCGTTTGCCCCGCTATTTCGATTTGCGGTTTTACGAGGATCACCAAGGCATTCCCTTCACGATCAACACGAATGGGGTTCAAGCCTTGAACGTAGCCTTGAAGCAAGGGCCATTCCAGGTGAGATGGGTCCAAGTCCGCAAATGGTCGCAGCGTCTGCGTTCCCATTTGCAAGAAATGGCCGTGGACTGGATCGGCGACCGCGAAGCCTCGTTCCCCACGATTCTCACCATTCAGCCCAAAGGCCAATTCAACGCCCGGCGCATCGGGGATGAATTGGCCCAAAAGGGATTCCTCGTCAGCTATCTCAGCGAATACCTATTGAAGCGTGATTGGCTCCAATGCTGCTTCATGAGCTACCGCTTCACCAACCAGATGATCGATTCCCTGTCAGCAGAACTCCGACCGTGGCTTCGCTGATGAGGAGGTCGAGGCAATTCAATTCGCCTGGTCGCCGCCAGCGGCTGGCTCCTTCCGCTGCCCAAGCTGCTGATTCAGGACCAGCAGAGCGGCCCGATCATCCCCCGCCAACTTGAGCAGTTTGATCACGTCCAGCATGATCTTCTCTTCCTCGACCTGTTCATCGATGAACCATTTGAGAAAGCTCGCCGTGCCTAAATCCCTGTCCTCCACGGCCAAATGATAGAGAGCGTGGATGGACGCCGTATTCGCTTGCTCCATCTTGTAGGCCGATTCCATGAGATGCATGACGGATTGGTAATTGGATTCGGGCTTGGGAATGGCTTCCAGGCGAACGGTGCCATCGCGGTCATTGACGAAATCAAAGAATTTCATGGCATGGACATTCTTTTCTTCCACGCCTTGTTGTTTCATCCATTGGGCAAAACCCGTCAGATTCTGCTCTTCCAACCATGCGGCCATGGCCAGGTAGTTATAAAAGGCTTGAAGCTCGATGTTGATCTGCTTGTTGAGGGCTTCTTCAACTCGTTTGCTAAGCATGGGCTGATTCCTTTTGATGGATGATTCGTCACGCCGATGAACGCACCTTCCAAGTTTGATCTATTCAACAGACGAAATCCTGTCCAATGTTGTCAACATTTGGTTTAGGGTGTTTGCAAGCCTTAAACCGCAATGCCCCTGGCGAATTAATCAAGCCTGGGTCACTGCTTTTTGTTGAATCAATCAAAACGAAGGTAATCGCTATTTTCTTGGCACAATTCTTAAATACTTAAGTTCTTGTTATCAAATAGTTTATGGTGATAATTTGAAAAACTAGTCAACTGCAGTCATCCATACTGTTGTTTTAAACGTATGTTTGATATAATTAAACAATTGTTTAATACGTTTGATTCACACGGTTGATCCATCATGACCGAACCAAGGCAAGCATTGATGAACGCGGCGGGCTCCCTGTTTGCGGAAAAGGGATATCGGGCCACCACGATCCGCGAGATTTGCGATCGCGCTCAAGCCAACCAAGCCGCTATCAATTATTACTTCCGCGATAAGGAACAACTTTACGTCGACTGTGTTCGTGAAGCCAGCCAAAGCTGCATGGCCCGAGCGCCCATGCCATCCCATTTAGAAGCCCTGGCCCCTGCCGAGCAGTTGCGGCAGTTCATCGCCGCCTTTCTGCAGCGGGTGGCGGTCGACCATGATCCGGCCTGGCATAGTCAGTTGCTCATGCGCGAGATGCAATGGCCCACGGAAGCTTGCCGCGAATTTGTTGAAGTGCACGTGAAGCCCACGTTTCATCTTTTGCAGGGCATTCTCGACCGCTTGCTGCCGCCGCACACGCCGCAACCCAAACGGATGCTGATCGGCTTCAGCATCGTAGGTCAGATATTGCATTACCGTTCCGCACGTCCGGTCCTGATGATGCTGGTAGGGCCCCAGGTGTTTGATGCACTCGACGTGGCCACCCTGACCGAACACATTGCCTCCTTCAGCCTGGCCGCGATTCGTTCATGCGTTGAAGAAAGCCAAAGGAAGGAGGTCCCATGATCTGGATCGCTCTCAAGATGCTCATGGGCGACCGCGCCAAATATCTTGGCCTCATCTTTGGCGTTACTTTTGCCACGTTGTTGATGACGCAGCAGATCTCGATTTTCATGGGCATCCTGGAGCGAACCGCGAGCCAGATCAATGACGTTCGCGAAGCTGAAATTTGGATCATGGACGGCAAGGTGCGCTTTATCGACGAAGTTCCTGGATTGCCCGACATGTACCTGCATCGCGTTCGGGGCATTGAAGGCGTGAATTGGGCGGTGCGTTTTTACAAAGGCCAAGTTCGCGCTCGCTTGGAAAATGGCGATTTTCGCAATTTGGTGCTCTTGGGACTGGACGATGATACGCTCGTTGGTGCGCCGCAGGAAATGATCGCGGGCGATCTGGCCGATCTCAGACGGCCCGACGCCGTGATCGTCGACAAGGCCGGCTACGAGTATATGTGGCCAAAGGAACCATACCAGATCGGGCGCACCTTCGAATTGAATGACCGCCGGGCTGTCCTGGTGGGTGTTTGCAAGGCCTCTCCCCCCTTCACCACGCTGCCGATTTTGTATACCCGTTACAGTGCAGCGGCGGGATACGTCCCCCGTGAACGGAACCTGATGAATTTCATTCTGGCATCTCCCGCGCCGGGACATGACGTGGACAACGTCTGCCACGTGATCCAGGAAAAGACCGGCCTGCAAGCCTTGTCGCAAAAAGCCTTCCGCAAGAAGACGTTGGACTACTTCCTGGCGTCCACGGGAATCCCGGTCAATTTTGGCATCACGATCAGCTTAGGCTTCATCGTGGGAGCTGCGATCACGGGGCAAACGTTTTATCTCTTCACCCTTGAAAACCTCAAGCAATTCGGCGCGCTCAAAGCGATGGGGGTCAACAACCTGCGCATCATGGGCATGATCCTCATTCAAGCGTTCGTGGTGGGCGTGATCGGCTATGGTTTTGGGATCGGGCTGACGGCGGCGTTTTTCGAAGCCACCAGCGGCATCACGCACCTAGCTGGGCTGCACTTGAACTGGTTGGCGGCCTTGGGCGTAGGGGCCGCGGTATTGGTCATCATCACCTTGACGGCCTTGGTCAGCGTCCGCAAGGTTCTGGTGCTCGAGCCGGCTATCGTGTTTCGTTAAGCCGCTTCTGGCTGTGTTGATTCAGGTCATGCAACCATGGTGCACGTGCGATGAATGAGTCACAACCTGCCGTGATCTGCGAATCCGTGACCAAGGAATTTGGCGCGGGCGAGCTGCGCACGCGGGCCCTGAGCGGCGTCGATTTGAACGTTCATCCCGGTGAAATGACCCTGCTGGTTGGCCCTTCAGGCTGCGGCAAGACGACCTTGATCTCCATCATCGCGGGACTGCTGAATCCGACTGCGGGCCAGGTGCGGGTCTTGGGTGAAACCATCTCCTCGATGAAAAACCGCACGCTGGTTGACTTCCGCCGACGGCAGATCGGCTTTGTCTTCCAACAATACAATCTCTTGCCCGCCCTCACGGCGGCGGAAAACGCCGCGGTCCCCCTGCTCATCTCGGGATGGAACCGGACTCAGGCCATCGACCAAGCCCGCACGGTGCTCGAAGCCATCGGCATGGGCAATCGGGCCAACGCTTATCCGCATCAGCTTTCAGGCGGTCAGCAACAGCGCGTGGCCATTGCCCGGGCCCTAGTCCATGCTCCGAAACTGCTCGTTTGCGATGAGCCGACGGCCGCCCTCGACGCCCACTCCGGCCATACGGTGATGGAGTTGATCAGCAAGGTGGCTGTGCAGCCGGATCGAGCCGTCATCATCGTGACCCATGATAGTCGGATTTACAACTTCGGGCATCGGATCATCACCATGAGCGATGGCCGAGTCGAAAAAGTGGAAACGCTTCATAATTCAGGATTGCCTGCTGATGTGAAATCAGCTACGTGAAGGCAGGCTCCATCACCTAATCGCTGGCGGGCCTTGCCAAGGGGAAAACAACATGATGAACCTCGTGGTCCGATACCTACTGCCCGCCGCTGCCCTGGGCATGCTCATTTTCGGCTATGCCCATATCCTCCGGTCGCAAACCATGGTCGAAAAGACCGAACCGGCGGTGAAACCGGCCCTTTCGCCTTACAAGCAAACCCTAAGCGCGGCTGGCCTGGTGGAAGCCAGCACCGAAAACATCCATGTCGCCGCGGCCATGCCAGGCGTCGTGACCGAGGTATTCGTGACCGCTGCCGATGTGGGTCAATGGGTCAAAAAAGGCACGCCCCTGTTCAAGGTGGATGACCGCCACCTTGAAGCACAGTGGAAGCAGCAAATGGCGAACGTCGCCTGGATGGAACAACAACTGAAAAAGTTGGAAGCCATGCCCCGCCAGGAGGAATTGCCGCCGGCTCGAGCCAAGGAAAAAGCAGCGGCGTCGCATTACCGCATGATGAAGGATCAAGCCGAGCGTGCCTTGTCTCTGGTTAAGTCGGGAGCCACTTCGAAGGAGGAAGCCATTCAACGCGAACAGCTCATGGAGACGGCCTATCACCAATGGCTGCAGGCTCAGGCGGAGCTGGCGCTTCTGGAGGCGGGCACATGGGACAAGGATCTCGAAGTGAGCCGGGCGGCATTAGTCCTGGCTCAAGCCCAAGTTCAGCAAACGCAAACCGAACGGGAGCGTGCCGTGGTGCGGGCGCCCATCGATGGCCATTTGCTCAAGGTGAACGTCCGCCCCGGAGAATACGTAGGCGCGCAACCCGGGCAAACCCTCATCGTTCTTGGGGATACAACGAAGCTGCACGTCCGCGTGGACGTCGATGAACATGACATCCCTCGATTCAAACCCCAGCGTCCCGCCCATGCTGTGCTCCGCGGCTTCGATCGCCGGCAGGTTTCCTTGTCCTTCGTGCGCATCGAACCCTTCGTCACACCCAAAAAGTCATTGACCGGCGACAACACGGAGCGCGTCGACACCCGCGTCATGCAGGTGATTTACGCAGTGGATGCCACCGACGTGCCCCTCTTCGTCGGTCAGCAAGTGGACGTCTTCATTGATCTGGCCGCCGATCTCTCCTCCTCGGCCAAATGATCGCGGATCGTGCTGGGTCGCAGTTTTCTTGAAAGAGGCGAAGAGGCCAAGGCGATGGGTTTCTATCGTCGTTATGTGTTCCCCCGGCTGTGCGACTTGATCTTGCGTCAGCCGCGAGTGAGCGCGCTTCGGCAATCCCTGCTCGCCAACGTCTTCGGCCGCGTCCTGGAAGTGGGCTTCGGCACGGGGCTGAACTTGCTCCATTACCCTGCCGGTCTCCAATATCTCACCACGATCGATCCCAGCAATGACATGCATGCGCTGGCCAGGCACAGGCTCAAGCGCTCGCACATCAAAGTGAATCATTTTTCCTTGAGCGGCGAGTCCATGCCTTTCCCCGATCAATCCTTCGATCACGTGGTGAGCACGTTCACCTTGTGCAGCATTCCGAACGTGGTCCAAGCCCTTCAGGAAATCCATCGCGTCATGAAAACCGGAGGCCGCTTTTGGCTTCTGGAACACGGCTTAAGCCCCGATGCCAGCGTCCAAAAGTGGCAGCATCGGCTCAATCGTTGGCATGCGGCGTGGGCACAGGGGTGTCAATTGGACCGTCCCATGCGCGCCCTGGTTCAAGCCCTGCCTTTCCGGGAAGTGCAGATCAAGGAGTTTTATTTGCCGCCTGGCCCTAGATACCTGACCTATCTGTACCAAGGGATGGCCGTGAAATAGCTCAATCCAAAGGAAAAACCCATGGCCAAGACCATGGGTTGCTGAAGTTGAACGATATGCTGCTTGCAGAGTCAGCATTGGTATTTTTAGTCGGCGAAGATGCCCGTGGCGTACCAGGTGCCGTTCGAACCCTTGGCGATGTCGTAGCCAAAGTAACGGTGATGCCGGCACACCGCACCCCAATGGCCGGGGGAATGGCTCCAGGCATCGATGCATGAGTAACAAGCTTCCAGCACATTCTCGCCACCCACGACGGTCCCCCACGATTCCGCCACCACTTCGGACCCGTTGTTTAGGCCAATGCCCATTTCACCCCCCATGCGATTGATGGCGCCGATCAAATCCGCATGATGCTGATAGCACATTTTGGCTTGATGCTTGGAGTGCCGCTCGGCATGCCCCATGAAGGCGTCGTTCCAGGTGCCGTGAATGCTGTTGGGCTTGACCGGATGCATGTGCAAGGCGAAGAGCATGCTCCGCTGGGTTAAGGTCAGCTTGCGCGACAAGTTGAGCACGAGTTTCAGTTCATCGAGTCCATATTGCTTGGGGGCCCAGCGATAGCGGCTGGAGACAAATGGATGTGCGGAGATGAGCTCGCGATAGCAACGGTGTTCTTCATCCGACAAGCACATGATGGCAAAACCAGCTTTCCCAGACATCTCTTTGAACACGGGACGATCGAGCAGTTTTTGCCCCTCGAACTCCACATCATGCGGCACCTTCATGCACACCATTTGATGCAACTTTTGACGTATCTCCAAGTCCTGGAAGGCTGTTTCCAGGGGATGGTCGTCTGAAGCAAAGTAAATAAACAAGTCCTTCTTTTCAGCGACAGCTTTCTTCCATGCCGATTCGTATTCATCGAGCCACTGCACTTCCGAAGTAGGAATGGTCATGCAGCCGAGCAAGAGAAGTGCGAACATCCTCGTTCCTTTCGTTACAGTGGACCTTCGGTGAGTGAGTTTTTCACATGCACAAACACCCGCTCCTGGGTTTGCCATAAAAGTGTTGGAATCACTTTATGGTCAAGGAACAACCAAGGGACGGCTTTCACCTTGAGGTCACAAAAACCGGTTCATAGCCAATCTACCACAGATTGGCCTTCGTCAGCTGACGGCCTCGTTTCCGTTCCGTGAATCAAGTTGAGAAGCTTCGATCACATGTGCAAGTCGATTGGGCGATGACGTTCGTTCGAACGCTAGCGGAGTCGAAAGACGATCGACTCCAAGGACAGGAATCATGATGGAAACCAGATAGGGGCTTGTCAAGGGGGTATGGATTATTTTTGTATTATTTCAACCCAAACAATCTATCCATAGATAGATACGGCAAGGGCCAAATTTGCCATTTTCACACTTATAAAGGATGTAGTTTGACATTGGCACCTCATCATTTGCTTTAGAGAATGCTGTTTCAGGTGGCTTGTATTTGGCACGAAAATTGGAATAAAATGCTTGTATCCAAGAAGTTGTGCCAAATTGACGCTGTAAACTGAGTAAAAAGGGTGAGTGACACATCCCATGCCACGTGATTTCTACGACGTTCTCGGAGTTCCAAAATCGGCTTCAGCGGACGCCATAAAAAGTGCCTATCGCAAGCTGGCTCGACAGTTTCACCCTGACCGCAATCCAGGAGACAAGGAAGCTGCGGCCAAGTTCAAAGAGATCCAGGAAGCCTATGACGTCCTCAGCGACAAGGAGAAAAAAGCCAAATACGATCAATTTGGTCATGATTTCGACCAGATGGGGGCGGGAGCCGGTCCAAGAGGTGGTCAAGGGCCGTTCACCTGGCAATGGAGTTCTGGCCCGGGAGGTTCGACGGGACAAGTTGATCCTGAGATTTTCCAATCACTCTTCGAGCAAATGATGGGCGGCGGGACCGCTGGCTTCGATTTTGAAGGCCTCAAAAGCAAGGGGGGGCGAGGGAAAACGCGGCGTCGCACCAGTCTTGAACCCCAAGACGTCCAGCAACAAGCGGCGATCGACTTTCTCACGGCCGTCAAGGGAGGCAGCATCGAAGTCCTCACTCCCGCGGGACAGAGGATTAACCTACGTATCCCACCTGGCATCGAAAGCGGTAAAATCATGCGCCTTCGAGGTCAGGGGCTTAATGGCGGCGACCTGCTGGTCGCCGTCCAGGTCCAACCCCATGCCTATTTTCGCCGCGAGGGATTTGACCTGATCGTGGAAATTCCACTGTCACTGACGGAAGCGGCCTTGGGCGCCAAGGTGGATGTCCCGACGCTGGAAGGCATGGTCACATTGACCATTCCGGAAGCCACATCGAGTGGAAAACGGCTTCGCATTCGCGGCAAGGGCATCCCCAAACCCGATGGCGGCCATGGTGATTTATACGTTGAAGTCAAGATCGCCATGCCTCCTTCATTCGATCCCAAAACGAAAGCCCTTCTCAAAGGCGTGGCGGAACAGCAACCCTATAACCCTCGTTCTGGATTGCGGTGGTAACATGGGCCTCCAAACCCTGCGACGCCATGAACGACTCACGCATGCTCGAGAATTCGCCCGGGTCTACGCTCGGAAGTGCCGGCAACAAGGAACGTGGCTCAGAATCCATGTCTGCCAAAACGAACTTCCTTATTCGCGCATCGGCTTGGCCGTCGGAAAAACCTGGGGCCCCGCCCATGTACGCAATCGCATTAAACGGCTGTATCGTGAAGCGTTTCGCCTGACCAAATCCGAACGCCCAACGGGCATGGACTTGGTGTTGGTCCCTGTCAAGACAGCGGGTCTGAATCTAGAATGTTTAAAAAGGGAACTGACCGATCTCAGCCAACAGGCTTGGATGCGCCTTCAAAAGCAGTAATTCTCCATGAACCATTCCTGGTTAACCTGGCCGAGTCGCTGCCTCAGTCTCGGACTGATCGGCTTGGTCAGGCTGTATCAGTTAACGCTCAGCCCCTTCTTGGGCGGGCAGTGTCGCTTTTATCCAAGCTGCAGCCAATATTTCATTCTCGCAGTCAAACAGCATGGTCCCTTGCGCGGCGCCACCAAAGGAATTTGGCGCATATTTCGCTGCAATCCATGGAATCCAGGCGGCTTCGATTTTCCTTAGTGCGCCTGGTTCGCCTGAATTCACCGTTTTGCCCCGTGGATAAACTTGCTCCTGTCATTGGCCTTATTGGGGTTGTCAGGGAAATGGCTTGGGACTATAGCGCACGCCTCAAGAATTCCTTGAACGTGACCGAGCAAAGAGGTTTGACCTCGAGGCAGTGAGCATGAAAAGGCCTTTGAAAAAACGGTTGGCAAGCGATTCGAGGTCAGAACCATGCCGACCTCAACGACACTATTGGAAACTCATCCTGTTGATGGGATTGGGTTTGGCAGGCTGTGCCCACAATCGCAACCTACCCGCCACCTCGCCGAGCAATCAGCCGCCGGCTGGCGATCCGTTTTTCAACAGCACTCCAGCTTCACGGACCAACCCCGCAGCGACGCCGACCAGCCAGGACCCGCTCAAAAACTCAGGTCGAACCACGTCAACGCCAACGACGTCGCAAAGCCAGCAGGGGCGAACCGAACAAACGAGTGCCACGTTGATGGCCCCCATGACGCTCGGTCCGGGAGCCGCCGATCTGGCCACCACGAACAACCAAGGCACAACGGGTCGATCCGATCCTTCTTGGTCGCCTTTGGTTCAACAAATCCAATGGCAAAATCAAAATACAGCGGGCACGCTGGAGCATTCGCTCATGAAGCTTCGCCAACTCGGCGCCGTCGAACAACGATTGATTTTCCGAGAGGGACGTTGGCTGTTCAGTTGTGAGTTTGTCCACCCGCAAAATCCTCAGCAGCGGCGCCATTTCGAGCATGAAGACACGAGCGAACTGGCCGTCGTTCGGGCGGTTTTGGATCAAGTCGAACAACAAAAAGGCTGGTAATTGCAGCGGGTCGAATGGATAAGAAAAAACCCAACTTCCACGCATGGGAGGTTGGGTTTTACTTTTGGTTCACCGATGAACGTTAAGGCCTGTACCACTGCCGCATTTGCTCAAGAGCCATGGCCATGGCCTCGCTTTCGGTTGCGGCCGTGGCTTCAAACTGCCGATGCCGATTCGCATCTTCCGGATACGGCAAGGCACAAATAAATCGAAAGGCGCCCTCCGCCGTCTTCTCCAAGCGGAAAGAAACGGCCCGATAACGGTCCATTTCCTGCCGCATGACGGCCCAATCGATCCCTCTGGCGGGAAGCGACTGCATCGATGCCAGATTCGACGGCGCCTGGGGCGGCCGCGGATGCAAATCCAGCTCCTCGGGCGTGGGGAGCGTGATTTTCGTCGGCAACACGGGCGGCGCGATGGGTTTATTTTCCTCCGAGGATTGGCCGCGGACCAAAGGCCTGGATCCCTGGAAGGAGTCATTGCTGCCAAAGGGGGGCGGCGTCGGCGCGCTCAGCATCTCCCGCATCGGCGGCAGATAAATCGAAGCCGATCCACGATTCTGAGCATTTTGCCGCGGCGCTGGTTGGCGCGGCGGGTAACTCGGCTGCGTCCTCGGCTGAAACGCAGGCGGCGCGGCCTGGGGCATACCAAATGGCAAACTGCCATCACAGCCTTGAGGCCCTCACGGCCCCTGCCCCCAGCCTGGCACGGCGCCAATCATGGGAAATAAACAAACCAAGGTCAAGCGCGCCAGGACGCTGACAAGCCGCCGGTTCCGCTGCATGGAATGGCCTCTTCCTTGGGATATGCGTTTGCCTTGCATCCAACAGGCCGCATCGGTTCCGGTCGATGCGGTTGCGTTTACAAAGCCTATCACCTGGCATTGGAGCGAGAGTTGATTCTCATGAAGGACCAGGTCGGCCAGCCTGACCATCCATGGTACAAACTGACCATTCGGCAACCTTTCACACGCCGGTCATGACCGGTTTCGCGTGTTGGGGGTGAATTGTAACAGAAGGCATGGTTTCGTGAAGGCCAATTTTCTGGCGGCCGCTCCTGCTTTCTCTGCCTTACCCACGACGCGAATCTTGTAGAATAGGCCCCAAGCACGCCTTCGGCATTTAGGGACGCCCCATGGCTTTCCAAAGAAGTGATGCACTTTGATGCCACGCCAATTTGAGCCGCGTTATTTGATGTTCTCTGGCACGTATCAGTGCAATCTAAGCTGCCCCCATTGCTGCGTTCCCATTGAATGGCCCGATCGTTTGCCCATTGCTGCGGCCTTGCGGTTTGTCGACCAGGCTCATGCCCTGGGCATCCGCAAGGTCGGCTTCACTGGCGGCGAACCGTTCCTGTACCTCGAATTCTTGCTAGCGATCATCAAGCGGACGGCTCAGTTGGGCTGGCGATTCGACAAAATTCAAACCAATGGCGTTTGGTATGAAAGTCCTGCCCACTTGAATGCCGCTCTCGAAGCCGTGCGCTCGGCAGGTTTCTCCGGAAAGCTGGGCTTGAGCGTGGATAAGTTCCATGGCCTGGACATGGACGCCCTGGCGCTTTTCTGCCGAACTGCGCGGCGCATCTTCAATCGCGACGAGATCGTCAGCTTGAATTATGCCAGCAAACGGCCAGACCAAGGGTTGGAGCCAATGCACCGTCTGGCCCATGCCTTGGGGGCCGTCGTTCAATGGTCGGATTGGTTGAAACGCTACCTCGTGGTCAGCGACGACATGACCATGACTTGCCAATGGAATCACCTGGCCCCGGTGGAGCGGGCCGAGTCGCTCGGCACGGGTTGGGAATGGGATGGCGCGTGGTTTCAAGAAGATTACTGCGAGGGGCCGGGACAAGCCCTGGTGGTCACCCCCAAGGGCGAGGTTAAACCCTGCTGCGGCTTCGCTTCCGACCTCGATCAATTAACCATCGGCAATCTCCATACCGACTCCGCCGAGCAAATCGTCCAGCAAGCGCGCGAGCATCCCTATGTCGGCCGCGTATTTCGAGAGGGCTTGACGGCCATCAAGGAGGACATCCTGGCCCGTGATCCATCGGCGATCCCCGGCGCGACTTCCAATCAATGTTTTCTCTGCTGGTACGTCCTGACGCGCGGTTTGGCCCAGGGCATGCCGGGCGGGGGCGGACAAGTGGGCCGATGGACCGATTGGCTTCCCAATGTGAACGGTGAACGAATCCCCCTGGGCTTCAAGGCGCGAACATGACAACTCATGATGTCCAAACACGCCAGTGAGGAGTGCGATCGTCGTCACGAACGTGACGAATCATTGAACCACGAGTATTTCGCCATACCACACAAGGACTTGCCCCATGAACCCCGAATCCTTCCAAGCTCATTCCGCTCCCTGTTATGGTTTGGCTTTCAGTCCGGACGGCAGTCAATTGGCTTCGGCAGGGTTTGATCAAACCGTCAAACTATGGGAGTTTCCCTCCTGCAAGCTGATTCGAACCTTCGAGGGGTATAGCACACCCGTTTATTGCATCATTTGGCTCCAAGATGAAGACGCGCTGGCCTCCTCGGCCGCAGATGGCGTGATTCGCTTCTTTTCCACCAAGGATGGAAAAAGCATTCGCGAACTTCGAGGACATACCGGGATCGTGGATAGTATTGCTCTCAGCCCCGATGGCAAGCTCTTGGCTTCGGCGGGAGCGGATCGCTCCGTTCGCCTGTGGAATCCTAGCGATGGTAAGCCGATCAAAACCCTTGGCAGCCATCAAGGCACCGTTTACAGTGTCGCTTTCAGCCGCGACGGACAGTGGCTCGCTTCCGCCTCTCAGGACAAAACCATTAAACTGTGGGAAGTCGCTGGCCAAAAAGAAGTCCGCGCACTGACGGGGATGCCTGACGCCGTCACCGCCGTCCAATTTAATGACGACGGCACTGAAATCGTTGCCGCGGGATTGATCGATCGCCATCTCAGAAGATGGACCGTCGCTGATGGCAAGGAGATCGGCCAAATAGGCCCCACCCAGGACGACCCGTTCGATCTGGCCTTCTCCTCCGATGGGAAGTGGCTCGCCAGTTGCGGCTATGGCGGCCACCTGAACGTGTGGGAATGGGAGTCCAAGACCGTCAAAAAACGATGCAAGCTGGCTCACTTTGGCGCCTACGTGGTTCGATTCACTCCCGACCAAAAAAAACTCGTAACCGGCCATGATTCCGGCGTTTGTTTGATCACCGCCCTCGACTTGAGTTGAGCGAACCGCCGCGAACTCTCGACTTGGGCTTGCGCGACCTTGCGCCTCACTCTTCACGTTGCAATTCGAAAGGAACCAGCCGATGTCCGTGGATGTCAATCAGGATGCCAGGCGAGCCATCAGGGTGCGCAATGGCACGGCCGGCATTGTGTTCTTTTTGGCCGTAATAGCGGCGCTCATGCCCCTTTTGCGCGTGGACGTCTATGGTAGATTAGGCGTCTTGCTGGTGATCACGGCGGTCATCGAACTCATTTATTGCTTTCGGCAATCGAACGTTCCACGCCATCCCATCCGCTGGAGCGATGGCGCCATTACCCTGTTCATGGGGTTGCTGCTCATCAATTCCCTTCATATCGCGGCCCGGGCTTTGACGCTGTTGCTTGCTGCTTGGTTTGCCTTGGATGGGTTGTTGCATCTTTTTCGATTGAAACGCGAGATCGCTGAAAAGCAATCCGTGCTGATTTCCGTCGCATGGGGCCTGTTGTACCTGCTCATCGCTGTCTTGCTGCTGTTCATCAAGGGAAAAGCCATGGCCTGGCTGGTCGCCGTGGTTGTTGGCGCCAGGTTGTTTCACGTCGGGCTGAACCTCCTTCGTTCCGAGATCTTGACCATTCATGAATCAGGCCAATCGGTGATCCAGGATTGGCAGCTTCAGGATCGCCCTGAAATCCGAGATCTGGCCGCGCGCATAACCCAAGAGGAATCGTCGCGGGTCGCCATCGACCGCGGCTGGATCATCACCTTCTTGCTGATCTTGTTGGCGATTCACGTTGGCCGCATGGGTTTCGATCGCACATTCCTCGGCATCATGGCCCCCGGCTTCGCGGTGCTGGGCGACGTGGTGATGGGTTTGATCGTGGCCTTCTTAATCGTGATGCCCGTTCGATTGGTCGTGCATCAAGTATCCCAAGGCAGCATCCGTCGGCTGTGGCTGTGGTGCCTCAAGTCCGAAGCTGATCAACGCGGCTGGCTCCGCCGCCGTCTGCAGGGTTTCTTAAGCTATTGGCTGCGCATTTCGATCCGGTTGAAGCAGTCTCGGTACTCGCTGCGGATGGCGCTGAATCGCGGCCTGCAAACGGGACTTCCGATCGCGGCCATCATCGCCGCCACGGTGCCGATTTGGGGCATGAGTTGGTATTTCGATACTGAAAACTGGGCCGCGGGCATCTGGAACTCCTGGGCCGAGGAGCGCACCGATGTCTGGCGGGAAGCGATGATCGAAGCCGTTTGGCCTGAGCAAGCCCCATTGCCTGCCGACCAGCAATTCGCCATTCACCCCCTTCCCAACAAGGAGGCGGAGGATTTCGCCTTCATCGTGATCGGCGACACGGGCGAGGGCGACGGCTCTCAGCTCAGCCTTAAGGCGCAGCTCTTGGAGGTCGCTCGCAGGGAGGACGTTCGCTTCGTCCTCATCTCCTCCGACGTGGTCTATCCCACCGGAGCCATGCGGCATTACGAGACCAACTTTTGGCTGCCCTTCATGGGCGTGAGCAAGCCCGTTTACGCGATCCCCGGCAACCATGATTGGTACGACGCTTTGGAAGCCTTCGCGGCAACCTTTTTTGAACCGGAAGCCGCCCGATTGGCTATGCGGGCCAGGGTCTTGGCCGACAAACGCATTACCAGCACCACCGAAGGGTACATCGAACATTTGATCGAAAGAGCCAGCTTTTATCAAAGTCACTACAAGGTGCCCACGCAGAAGCAGCAGGCGCCTTTTTTCCAGATGCAAACCAATTCCTTCGCCCTTTTCGCCATCGACACGGGTGTTTTGCGGCGTATTGACGGCCTGCAAAGGCAATGGCTCGAAGTGGCTTTGAAATCAGCCCAGGGGAAAACCAAGATGGCTATCCTGGGTCATCCCCTCTATGCTGGAGGCCACTATCAAGCGGAGGAAGCCGAGGATTTTGCCGCGTTGCATGATTTGTTGCGCGCCCACGACGTGGCCATCATCATGGCAGGCGACACGCATGACCTCGAATACTACGTCGAAAGATCGGCGGCCATGAAGCGGCCCATTCTCCACTTTGTCAACGGCGGCGGCGGCGCATATTTAAGCTATGGCACGTCCCTGGCCTGGCCCGATCAGGCAGCCACGTCGACCTGGGCGTATTTCCCTTCCCACAAGGACGTCATTACGAAGGTGGATGCCACCACGCCTCTATGGAAATGGCCCGCCTGGTGGTGGACCAAGCGTTTCAAGGGGTGGCCCTTCTCCGCGGAATGGCTCTCAGCTGCCTTCGACTCCAACGTTGCTCCTTTTTATCAGAGCTTCGTGGAAGTGCGGGTGGAAACCTCAAAAAAGAGGATTCTGCTCATCCCCTATGGTGTGCATGGCCGCTTGCGTTGGTCTGACTTTGATCGTTCCAAGGATGTGCTTCCCGATGGCGGCGACTCGTCATCCTTCGTGGAATGGATCGTGGAGATGAACCCTTAGGATCGGCAGGTCGGAAGAGATGCGTTGCCTGGCTGTGTGCTCACCCGCGTCCGCCACGACCAAATGGGTCGATATAAAAAGGCCGCACGGGACAAGCCTTGTGAGCCCGCCCCGTGCGTGTCGGACCAGGGTGGTGTCTGGTTAGAAGATGAAGGCGACGCCGAGCGTAAACCCGTCGATCGACATAAACATGTTTTCATACTTCGGCTGCAAGCGGCCCAGATCGAAGTCGATGGGGCTCGGCGACCGGCGAGCATAAAAGATGCCCAAGAACTCATAGCCGGCACGAATCTGCACGCCTTCGATGGGATACCACCATATGTAGGCCCCGCCTTGCACATGCGGCGCCACGAGGAACTGATTGTTGCTCCGCTTGGTGGAGTACAAGCCATCGCCGCGTTCGACCTTGACGGCCGCCTTGCTATTCTCGGCCGACACGCCGATCTTGGCATCGACGCCAAAGGCGAAGCCATAGCCAAGATAAGCTTCCGTGCCGAGACCTGATTGCACGCCGTAATAATGGTTCTTGATCTTATTGCTGTAGACCATCGAGTTTTCAGGACCACCTTCGCTGTCCACGTCGAAGTCGACGATGCGGAGGCGATACCGCTCTTCGCTACCCATCCAGCGAACGCCGCCGGTCCAGTAGGTCCGCGTCACGTCGCCTTGGAAGATCGGCACCCGCATGTTTAATTCGGACGACGCGAACCGCTGCCGCAGGTCCTGTTCCATGATCTCGGCGCCGTTGGTAATGCCATAGGCCGGGACCAAGAAACCGCCGAAGGTCGAGAGTTCATCGATCAAATCGGGATCCACGATGCCAACAAACCCACCGCCGCCAGGAGGAAGCGGGAGCAAGAAGACATTGGAAACCACGTCGTTGGACGGACCGCTCAAATAGGGGCCGAAATTATAAAATGGCGAGGAAAGGAACGAATCCGAGAAGTCGTTCCTGACGCCAAACTGCACGGGCGGCATGATGCCGGCCGTAGACGTTTGCCGCGACGCCACCAGCGACATGTAATTACCTTCGAAGGCGATGCCGTTGCGCAAGCGGTATCCCAAGGTGAAGCGCGTGCCGGGGACAAAGCGGTTCCCGCCCACGTCTTGGGTTTGCATCGCGACCTGGCCGGTGCCCAGGAATTGACCGGAAGTCCCCGGTTCGTTGAACAACGTGGTGATGTACAACGGATTGTCAGGATCCGTCACATCAAAGACGTTGAGCAAGCCGCCGGTTCCACGAATGAAACCAGTGTCATCCCACAAGCCGCGAAAGGCCACGGCCTGGGAATTGAGCGGATTGTTCATCCGCATGATCAAGGCTTCCATGGCGACATAGAAGCCCTCGTCCCGTTCCGCCCACATGAGCGGCAGCGGGTGCTCCACCACGGGCCGGCCGAGATGCTGCGCTCGAGCCGACGTTGGCAAAATCACTAAGGCAGCACAAATCCACCCTAACAACCATCCGGTCCGACTTCTCATGGAACCCTTCCTCCATGAAGCAAGGTGCTGTAAATCGCTCCTTCGCGACCCTGGATCGAAGTGAACGGAAGCACCTTGATCCCTGTCGATTGCCTGACCAGTCGTCCACCACCAGGTCCGTCTGGAATAATCGGCAATCTTTACCCATTGTCGGCTGTACAAAGCCTTCGACTTGAATCATCGGCAAACTTTTCCCCATGAGTACACATGGAATGGCAGCTACATTCAGCAAACTCGGTCTCCTAATTCGCCTGTATTTGTTTTTTTGCCTAAAGTCCAGATTCCCCAAGCCCATCTAGCCTGACAGGCACCTCATGGATTCGCGCGCAGCAACCCATGCAGGCCTCTTGTCTTGCCCCGCTTCGCATTCGAAGATAAATGATATGAAGAAGGGCGTTTAGCTCAGCGGTAGAGCACCTCGCTTACACCGAGGGGGTCACAGGTTCGAATCCTGTAGCGCCCAGTTTGATGAGCCAGAGCGCCGCTTACGCACCTTCCATGAGATTCATGCGGTTCCGGGTGTGGGAAATTCGAACAATCCCCCGCAGCAATCGCCCCAGCAAATCCGAACCGGTGATGATGCGTTTCTCTGCCGGCGTCCAGACCAGGATCAGATCCTCATCCACGACGTCATCGCCTGGCTTTTCCGGGCGCACCACCAACCGATTTAAGACGCGCCCCAAGGTTTCCTTGGCGTCGCGGACAATCAAAGGACGATGGCAGGTGGCGGCGGCATCCAGGGGATTCTCTAAGAAGAGGGCTTCCCTTAAAAACGAATGGCAATCCATGACGAAATGAGGCTCGCCGGTTTCATCTGTGAACACGACCCACTTCTTCCCGGAGGCGTCCAATTGCCTGAGAAACGGGTCTCGAGCGGAACGTTCAAACGAGGGGAATTGCGGTTTGCCATCCTTGAGGGGAAGCGCCACCACGCTGAGCGGATCGAGCGGTTCACCCTCATCCCCCACGGCCACATCATCGAGCGCGAGAAAATTGATCGCCCCCATGGCTTCCAGAAAGCCGATCTCCGAATCGGCCTTGCGCGCGTGATGGCGCAGGATATCGCGCAATTCCGCTTCGCGAAACCATGGGATGCCTTCCGGCCCCACCCAAGCGTCGAGAATTTTGCTCGTCGGCCAGGCGATCGGCCACAAGATCAAGCGATAGATGCCAAGGATCGGCGCCAGGTAAACCGCCACCTTGAGGGCGTTCCGCGAGAAATAAGCCTGCGGAAATATCTCGCCGAAAAAGGTGATGAGCATGGTGGAAAAGAGAAAAGCGGTTAGCCCCGCCATGACCGAATCCGCTAACAGGGTCAGCAAGACGTTGACGGCGACGTTGCCCCAAAGGATCGTGACGAGTGTGAAATTGGCGTTGCGCCGCAGCTTCAGCACCTTGGCCGCATCCGCGTCGCCGGAACTGGCCGCCGCTTCGAGCCGAAGCCGGCTCAGACTGAACACGGCCAGGTTCAATCCAGAGAAGATGGCCGACTGTGTGACGCACAGCAAGATCCCCAGCCAAGTCAACAGTTCCGTCATTAACCCAATCCTCGTTGGCAAGCTTCACAAACAACAGGGACTTCGCCCATCATCATAACCCGGATAAACGGCGTTGGATGAGGTAATTTCTTAAGACTTTGACGCCTTCCATCCGAATTAAATGAATGAAGCGAGATGCCTTCAAGGGGAGTTCGCGCGTCATGGCTGAGGAGTCGAATTTACTCGAACGATTGCGCGCGTTGCGCGATCGTCTGAGTCAAGGTCCTGCCCCAAGCATGACTCGCGCCGCCCATGCCACGCCGCGGCAGCAGCTCCTCATTCTCGAAAACCAGGTGGCACAGCTTCGATTGGAACACTCGCGCCTTCAACAAAATCACGCCGCCCTGGCGGACGATGCCCCCATCGACTATGCCGCTCCTTCGCCCAACGGCAGGCTCTCCTGGCGTTTGCGCCGGCTACTGCTCAATGGCCGCGGCCAGATCGATCAACTTAAGCAACTCGCTCGCCTCTTTGAACAGGCGCCGTTTCAAACCAGAGCGCCCGGTCCCGCCGAGTATTTCCAGCAAACCCATGCTCTCGCGGAATATTGCTTGCGCACGGTCGAACCTGTTCCGTCGAGTCTGGATGATCAAAACCGCTTGGCAGATGGATTGCAAACGGCCCTGGCTGACTTGGAAAAACGCTTGCATCAACTGCAACGCTACGCACGCCGCCATGCCGAAGTCCAAGAGCGGTTAGAAACCTTGGGGCATGCTTTTCAACTGCTGCTCAACGGCCGCGTTTTTCAGTTGCGGTCGCTCAAGCCGCTCGTCGACGTCTTGTTGTCGGAGAACGAGGATCACTTGCCCATCCCATGGCTCACACCGGCCACCCGTCGAGCGGAACTCTGGTCGGCCGCGGCGGCCATGAATGCCGCCTCGGTGGCCATCCGCATCGCCCGCCAAGACGTCGAATGGAAGCATCGGCTGGAAGAAGCGGCTCTGGCGGCGCTGCTCCATGACGCCGGCATGTCCGCCCTGCCCATCGAACTGATCGCCCAATCGGAAAAATACTCAGACGAGCAACGGCGGTCGCTGGAAACCCACGTCGGCCTGGCGGCGGATGCGCTCAAGACCTGCGCCCCAGCCGAAGGTTGGCTGCATGATGCCGTGCGCGCCCACCATGAACGGGTCGATGGCAGCGGCTATCCCATGGGTCTGATCGGGAACCGCATCCCGCGCCTGGCCCGCATTCTTGCCGTGAGCGACACCTATGCCAGCCTTTGCACCACGAGGCCTCATCGGCCCGCGCAATCGCCCCGAACCGCCCTCAATGAAACGCTTCTCGAAGCTGAACGGGGCAGGCTCGACATGGAAATCGCCGCGCATCTACATGTTTTAACTCCCTATCCGATCGGGTCCATCGTCGAACTCTCCGATGGCAGTATAGGCAGCGTGATGCGCCACGCCGATTTAGCCGCACCGATGCATTCCCCGCATCGACCGCTGGTTCAAATCAAATTGATGCCGGACATGCAACCCGCATTGAGTACGAACCTGGTCGATCTGGAGCGGGAGCCGCATCGACAAATCGTTCGCGGCTTATCGGTGGAAGAGGGCCAAGCCCTGCTCGGACATTGGTTTTTAGAAGGTAGCTAAGCATCGTGCGATCTTCCACCCCGCATTACTGGACGGCCACATTGCATCCCTGGCCATGCTTGCTGCTCGTCTGGCCCATGTTGCTGGCCTACGAGTTGAGCATGTGGGCCCTGCACGTCCAAGGGCTGCCATCACCGCGAACGGGTTTGGATAGCTGGTGTCGCCACTTCATGGAAAAGTGGGGCGGCGATCCTTCATTGGCCTTGCCGACGTTTCTGGTCTTTCTCGTTTCCGCTGCTTGGGCTCGATGGCAATGGCGCAGCGGTGCACCGGAGGGTTTTCCCACCTGGAGCGGCATGTTGGTGGAGAGCTGCCTCTTCGCCTTGTTGCTTTGGGGCCTTTATCACGGCATGCAGCCGCATCTGCCAGTAAGCCAGATGGCGGTTGCGTCCGCATCGAAGACGTGGAACCAGGTGGCCTGGAGTGTGAGTTATCTGGGAGCAGGCATTTATGAAGAAACCGTCTTCCGCCTGCTCATCTTTGGGATGCTCTGGGGGCTCTTGCATCGCCTGGTCGCCCCGTTTGGAGCTTTCCTCGTCGCGGCTAGCATTTCTTCCGTGCTGTTTGCCTATGCCCATCATTGGGGGCCGGTGGGCGAAGCTTGGGAATCGGCCACTTTTCTCTTTCGCTGCCTGGCCGGAGGCATGTTCTGCTTGTTATACGCCTGGCGGGGCTACGGCGTGGCCGTCGGCACCCATGCCTTTTATGACGTGCTGGTCGGCATCGCGCATGGTTAAGGCCTCTCACCGGCCATCACGTTGCTCGACGTCTCAATCTTTAGGCCAATCCGACATCTTGGGCAGATTGATCCAGGTCATCGCAGCTTGATTGAGCTGTTGCACGCTCAGCGATTCTTCATGCAGCAGCATGGCGTAGCGGAGCTTCAAGGAATCACCTTCCTTCAATTCGACGACGTCTTTTTGATCCTTCCTCGCCGGGAAACCCGACTGGTGGCGGCCAAAGGGATTGGCCGCATGGAGACCATAGCCCCGGCTGTGCCAGCAAGCGCGCGTGGGGTTCTTGGGATCGTCAAAGATCGTCAATCCCACCCATTGCCCATCCAAGAATCCTTGATAATCGCACCACGTCGTTTGTTGGCCCCAAACGGCCTTTTCACCCTCCCCCGTGGCGGTGCGCAGCGCCCCCCCATTTTTTTCATTAAAACGATCGTTGACGCGCACGGCCAAGGAGCCTTCCTTGGTATCGCCAAAGCGCACCGACCCGGATGGACTCGCCAATTCGATCTCCCACACCAGAAACAGTCCATCCATGGCCAGCGTCAGTCCAAGATGGCGCGTCTCCAAAAGGATGACCTGCTCATTGGGTGCTCGCCATTCATTCTTCGTGGCGATGCCAATGCCCTTATCCCATTGGCGGGGTTGTCCGCGCCACACACAAATGATCTTCCCGCGGCCCATGCCTTCGGACCAGAAATCAACACCTTCCACGTGGGGGATTTTGACCGGCGGCTGCCATTGATCGGCAATGACATCCCCATGACAAAACCAGGCGCCGCGATGGTGCGGATGGTCCTTGCTTTCGCCTGCAAGGTCTTTTTCCATCGGGTAGCCGCGGGTCAAGCGATGGCCGGAAGACGTCCATAAGCCGGCCATGTGCGGCTTGGTCAGTTTCGCACTGTGCTCATAACGACCGATGATTTGCGTTCGATGCCACAAGACGATGGTGTCTTCATCGAAAGTCATGCGGATTTCCGACACCCCCGCGGGACCGGCCCCCGCTTCACTCAGCAGCCTGGCCCCGCCGATCAGCAGCACGAGTCCAAGCAACCCTCCCCCCAAAATGGCACCTGCTGTTTTTTTCATGGCTGTGGCCCTTTGCCTCAAGGTTCACTGAGGGGGTTGTGATTCAACGAGGGCTTGCAGATGCGCGGTCACGCATTCGGGCAGCCACTCCAGGGAATAACCGCCTTCCAGCAGACTGACGATCCTGCCCTGGGCATGGGTTTGGGCAACGTCACTGATTTGCTTGGTGAAGACGGCGAAGTCCTCTGCTTCCAGGCTGAGAGAGCCGACCGGGTCCGCCTGATGGGCATCGAACCCTGCGCTGATCAACACCAGTTGCGGTTTGATCGCCTGCGCTGCTCGAGCAAGCCCCTGTGCGAAGGCTTCACGGAAATCGTGCCGCGTGATGCCGAAGGGCAACGGCACGTTCAAAGTGTATCCCAGACCGGCACCGGTCCCCTTTTCTTCGGACCGCCCCGTGCCTGGATAAAAGGGAAACCGATGGGTGCTGAAGAAAAAGACCGAAGGATCGTCGTAAAAAAGGTCCTGTGTCCCGTTGCCATGATGCACGTCAAAGTCCACGATCAGGACGCGCTCCACGCCGTGCTGTCGCTGCGCATAACGTGCAGCCAAGGCTATATTGTTGAATATGCAAAAGCCCATGCTCTCCATGGCCGTGGCGTGATGTCCGGGCGGCCGCACCAGGCACAGGGCTTGCCGATCCGATGCTTTCATGACCCGATCCACCGCCTCGCGGGCGCAGGCCACCGCAGACCGTGCCACGTCGAATGAAGCGGCGGAACAAACGGTATCCATGTCCAGTCGACCGCCCCCTTGTCGGGAGACGCGTTCTGCTAAATCGATCAATTCCCGCCGATGCAGGATTTTCAATTCCTCTGCGGGCACTGGCTCCCACGGTCCGGAAATCATGGTGCAGCGGCTTGCCCATTGCTGAAACGGCGGATGGGCCAAGATGGACCGCAAGCGGTTGGCGTTTTCCGGGTGCGATCCGGTGTCATGTTGGAGAAACTGAGCATGCGTGAGCAGGTGCGTCATCGTAGGCTGGTCGATCGTCCGATCCATTGATTCGTCATGCCAGGGCCAACCCATGGCCTTTCCTCAGCATAACCCCGCACCGCTCACTTTGCGAGATGAACTGAAGTGAAATCGATCAGAATCGACCAAGGAAGATCAAGGATCATGGATGACGTGGAGCTGACAGGATCGGCATGATCAAGGGTACATCGGCGGGCTTGGAGAGCGCCCCCGCTGGATAGGCCGATGCTTTGGCCTCTGGCCGCGGTTCTTGATCTTTCTTTCTCCAAAAGTCGAGCTTCAACCATTTCGATTTGCCCTTGGGGGCCTTTTCCGACTCGGTCGAGGCAGGCGGCTGGGAGAGCGGCGGCAATTCCGGAGCGGGCAGTTGCGGCATCTTGAGCGTGGGAGAGGAGGCGGGCGGCAAAGGCGCAGGTTGCGGTGCGGCCACGCGGTAATGTTTCTTCGCCGAGCGCGCCGCCCAGCGAACGCGCCAGTGGCCGTCCTTCTCCGCTGCTTCCGTCAGGGCTTGCAGGACCTCGTCGCTGGTCGGCTTCAATTCCGACAAGGATCGGACGCAAGCCCGGCGAACTTCCGTGGAGCTATCGCGCTGCAACGCCTCCGTGAGAGCGGGAATGATCTCGAAATAGCGCACGCTGTCGAAAACGGCCAGCGCCTGTGCTGCCTTGGCCCGCTGATCCTCATCCGTGGCGTTGCGCAGCGTTTGCAGCCATTGATGAACTTGCTGGTCGGGAGAGATGGGAGCTGGCGGCGGCGACGCCGCTGCACCTTTGGGCGGTGCGCACAGCACGCGACTCTCGAAGCCAGAGATCATGACGAGCAAGGAAGCGATCAACCAGGCTCGCGCAAGGGTTCTCATTCGCCCATCAAGCCGCTGCATGTCATCGCCTCCTTGCCCGGTGTCGTCGCATGGTCGAATCGCGTCCTCTCTAATGCAAATCGCATAATATGAACCTTGGCTCGCGTGAAATTGCCGGGTGCATCCGCGATCTGATGGAAACTCGAACCGCAGGAGCTGCAAGTCGAGCATAACCCGGTTGAAACCTACGGATTAGGGGATTGGCATTGAGTTGGATCGAAATGACGATCGTGGGCTTTTTCTGGATTGTGGCGGCGCTGCCTCTCGCTTGGAGTTGGGCGGGTTTGCAGGGCACAAGTTTGCGTTATTCCCTGCTGTGGGTGTGGACGGCTTGGGGTTTCAGCGGCCTGATGTTGAGCATGTGGCTGATGGGTCAACCCCATGGACCGTGGCTGTATCTAATGCTGGTCTGGGGATGCGGCGTCCTGGTCGCGCCCCTGGGGGCCAAGGAACCCGGCGCCGCGGCTTGGAATTTCGTTGTGGCGGGACTGTTGGCCGTGCTCGCTCTACCCCTGCTCGAACAACCTTGGCGCGCGGAACGCTGGTCCGTGGATGGCCCCAGGAGTCTGTTTATCCTCTTCATCCTGCTGGTGGGAGGGATTAATTATCTGCCGACCAGGCATGGCTGGAGCGCCTTGATCGTGATGGTGGTCCTTGGCCTATTGCTGCATCAATTGCAATCCGACACCACAAAAGGTGATCCGCTTTGGCTGCTGAGCTGCGCCATGGGAGGTATGAGCTGGGCCGCCTGGTTGGCGTGGCTGAATCGCCGAACATCTTCCGGTCAAGCCACAGCCTGGGAGCGGCTGAACCAGCGTTGGCTGAATTTTCGGGATCGCTATGGCATGGTTTGGAGTTTGCGCGTCTTGGAGCAGACCAACCGGTCTCTTCATCATCAGAAGCTGCCGCTCAAGCTGCACTGGTTCGGATGGACCGCAAGCGAGACGCCGCCGACGGAGGAAGCCCTCGAGCGCGCGGATCATCTCTTGGGACAAATCTTGCGCCGCTTTCAATGGCGGCATCGCGAGGAATCCCCATCAACCGATAGCCAGGAGTCCCTGTCTCACGCTATGGGCGAAGCCGAAGTTGGCTCTCAAGGTGAACCGATAGGCGATCAATAGCCGCCCAAGGCGCCCATGGGGCCGCCCATGCGCGGGCCGCTTGGCCGGTTGGAAGGTCTGCCACCCAGGGCTTCTTCTTCCTTGATCTTTGGCACCATGGTGTTTTTGGGGAAGGACATGGGACCGCTGTAGCGCGGGTCGCTGTCGGGTGGCGTGACGTATTTTTCAGTGAGCATGGAATTGGGCGACCACGGCCAACGCACGGGATAACCTTCGATGGAGTTGCAGCCCGTGAGGGCTAAAAGCCCTCCCATGAATAGAGTCATCCTTGCGGTGATTCGCAACATGGCCTAACGCCCCTCATCCCTCTGAATACGATCAAGCGGGCGGACTATAACGAGATCGCTCCTGGCGTCAAGAGCAATCCCTTTGCTCGTCGAGGCGCGCCGCCAAGAGAAAACCACGGCACAAGGCCGTGGTTGAAGCTAATCTTACTCTGAACAAGGCGAGGTTTACTTGCCTTTCAAGCCCATCTCATAGCGTTGACCGATAATGTCCCAATTGAGCGTGTTCCACCAGGCCTTGAGGTAATCCGGCCGGCGATTGCGATAGTCGATGTAATAAGCATGTTCCCAGACATCGACACCCATGACCGGGAAAAGTCCATCCATCAGCGGACAGTCTTGGTTGGCTGTGCTAATCACCTTGAGATGGCCGCCGTCGATGACGAGCCAGGCCCAGCCGCTGCCGAAGCGTTTGGCGCCGGCGTCGTTCATCATGTCCTTGAATTTGTCGAAGCCGCCCAAACCGTCGATGGCCTTGGCCAAAGTGCCCACGGGCGTTTTGCTGCCGCCTGGGGTCATGATTTCCCAGAACATCGTATGGTTGTAGTGGCCGCCGCCGTTGTTGATCACGGCCTGGCGAATGGTGTCGGTCACGCCCTTAACGCCGCGAAGCAGTTCTTCAATGGACTTGCCCGCCCAATCCGCATGGTCCTTGAGGGCGTTGTTGAGATTGGCGACGTAAGCCGCATGGTGCTTGTCGTGGTGATACTCCATCGTTTCCTTGCTGATATGCGGTGCCAAGGCATCATAGGCATATGGCAGGGGGGGAAGTTCGAAAGCCATGATTTCCTCCGATTGAATGAATGGAAGCCGCTCTTGAACGAATCTCCTGATGCCCGTTATAGCGAATGCCGCCGCGCATGACCAAAGGAGAATTGGAGGACCTTGAAGGTTGGCTACAAGGAATCGTGCCTACCAACCCTGGAGTGGAACAAGTTTGAACGGAGAAATCAATTGTAGTTAAACTGTGAAGGTCAAAGTAAACAAGGTTGGGATATCACCGTATCATCCTCAAATGTAGCTTTATTCCAAGACCCATCAACTCGCGAGGTAGCGCATGAACCCCATCTGGATCGCCGCCATTGGCTTGGCCTTCGTGCTCATCGCTTGGGGGCTGTGGGCCGCCGTGCGGTGCTGGGATCGCACCAATGCCATTCTCGCCGCCGCACCCTCGCTACCGATCCGCTTGGTCAACGTTCATGACGATGTTTGGGTTCGCGGCGAGGTGGAATGCGATCATCCCGTCCGGGTGCGGCATTTCCAGCGGCCCTGCGTGCATTATAGTTATCGGCTTGAAGAATATGTCACCAGGACGAGGACGACCAGCGATGGCAAGACCGAGACGTATTCGCAATGGGAGACCCGCGAGACCGATCAGGGCCATGCCCGCTTTCGCGTCTATGAGGATGGCCATATCCTGGAGATCGAGGCCAAACAAGCAAGTTTTCAGCATGAACCGACCCTCTCGGAAACGCTTGGCTCCTGGCGGCACAGTTGTTCCTATACGCCGGTGGGCATCCAGGTCTCCGCGGTGGGGGTTGTCGATGAAGACAAGCAAAGCCTGATTCCCTACCAACATGTCCCGCTCATCGTCACGACCAAACGCCGAGCCAAGTACCTGGCCGATGCAGAAGCGCAGGAACGCTGGGGCATGCGTTTCGGCCTGGTCTTTCTCTTCATCGGCTTCGTGCTGATCGCATACGGACTCCTTCGCTACCTGCAGATCCGAGGCGAAGCCTTCCACCCTGAACTCCTCTGGGACCCGATCACTGGCATCTGGGCCGTCCTCATTGGCTTTCTGGCCACGGTGATGTTCTGGGCCTTGCGGGTCTTCAATAGCCTGGTCACTTTCCGCATTCGCGCGGATGAGCGCTGGAGCACGATCGATGTCCAGCTCAAGCAGCGTTACGATCTGATCCCACCTCTCGTCACCGTTGTGCAAGCCTATCAGAAGCACGAACAAGCATTGTTGGAGAGGCTGACGTTGATTCGCTCCAAGGCTATGACCGGCAGCCGAACGGATCGCGTTTGGATTGAAACGGAAACCATCGCGGGGTTGGCCCGCCTGTTCGCCGTGGTGGAAGATTATCCCGATTTGAAAGCCAACGAGCACTTTCGCAGGTTGATGGATGAATTGACGGTCCTGGAAGAAAAGATTGCCCATGCCCGCACGGTCTTCAACGAAGCCGTCACGGAGTACAACGAACAGACCATGCGGTTTCCCGCGAACCTGATCGCCAGGCTCTGTCGCTTTGACCGCTATCCGTTGTTTGCGGCTTCATTGGAAGAGCCACACCTGCCGCAAGTTCAGTTTCAATCGGTTCCCTAGACCGTCTTGCCAGGAAGGGTCCCGTTGAACCTGCATAAATTCCCTTGCATTTTGCTGGCTATGACGCATGTCCATGAGTATGCTACCACGATGAACGATGAGCGGTGCTGGCTCACTTCGTGAAAGCCAGCGTCGTCCTCTGAATGATTCCCAGAATGTCTGGTCCACCCTTGAACGATCCTATCCCAACCACCGCAGCGAGGAGAAGTGCCATGGCGCGGATGCATCGTCGTGATTTCTTGAAAACCGGTGCCGCCATGGGCTTTGCCGGCTGGTTGTCGGCGCATGCGTACCCATGGGGCACTCCTCGGCGCGTGGAGGACAAACTCAATTTGGCCTTTGTCGGCGTGGGAGGACAAGGCGGCAGTAACATGCGCGGCCTGGCCAGAATGGCCAACGTTTACGCTTTATGCGACATCGATGGCAAATCCTTGGATCGCGCCGCCGAGACACATCCTCAGGCCAAGGTCTATCGCGACTTCCGCAAGATGCTGGAAGAGGAAAAGAACATCGACGCCGTGGTGGTTTCGACCCCCGATCATACCCATGCGGTCGCCTCGGTGATGGCGATGCGGATGGGCAAGCACGTTTACTGCGAAAAACCGCTGACCCATTCCATTCATGAAGCCAGGGTGATGCGCGAATTGGCCGCCGAGAAAAAGCTGATCACCTCCATGGGCAATCAGGGCACGGCCTCGGGAGGTTTCCGGACCGCGGTGGAAGTACTGCAATCCAAGGCCATTGGCGACGTGACCGAGATTCACGTTTGGACCAACCGGCCCGATCGCTATTGGAAGCAAGGGTTTGATCGGCCCAAGGAGACGCCCCCCTGCCCCGACCACGTGGAATGGGATTTATGGCTGGGGCCGGCGCCGACCCGTCCCTATCACTCCATGTATCATCCCTTTGCCTGGCGCGGCTGGTGCGATTTTGGCACCGGTGCTTTAGGCGACATGGCTTGCCACACCGCCAACCTCGCCTTCATGGCCTGCCGCCTGGGTGATCCGAAATCCGTCTCGGCTCAGACCGGCCCATTCAACGGCGATAGTTTTCCCATTTGGTCCATCATCACGTACCAATTCCCCGAGCGCGGAGGCCTTCCCCCGGTTAAACTCATCTGGTACGATGGGATGAAAGATGGTAAACGAAATTTGCCGCCCGAGGAGTTGATCCCCGGCTTTAAGCTGGCGGACAGCGGCAGCCTCTTTATCGGCACCAAGGGCAAATTGTTCTCGCCGGATGATTATGGCTCGAGTTTCAAATTGCTGCCCGAAGAGGATTTCAAGGATTACCAAGCCCCCGAGCCGACGCTGCCGCGTTCGCCAGGGCACCATCGGGAATGGCTGAACGGCATCCAGGAAAATAAGCAACCCATGGCCAACTTCGATTACGCGGGCCGACTTACGGAGTTTGTGTTGTTGGGCAACGTTGCCGTGCGGTTGCAGAAAGAGATTGTCTGGGAGGGACCGTCCATGCGGGTCGTTAATCAGCCCGACGCGGAACCCCTGATCAAGCGAACGTATCGTTCCGGTTGGACTTTGTAACTTAAACACGGGGGCGGGGCTGATTCAAAGATCATCTCCGCCCGTTTCGTCGCCGGGAATGGAATTCCTGCTTCGTGCATATGGATGGTCGATGAGGCCGCGTTGGGTGTCAAGGAAGACCTGTTGAGGGAGGTTCATGGCGATGCAAAAACGACCCGTCATCGGCATCGCGATGCAAACGTTGCAACCGATTCCAGGTGAACTGCCGCTGTGCTGGGTCATGGGGCAGAAATACGTCCGCGTCCTCCGCGGCGTCGGGGCGGTCCCCTGGCTGATCCCGCTGCTGGACGATGACGAGGCCACCCTGCGGGAAATCTACGACCGGTTGGATGGCCTGTTTCTCACGGGCGGCATGGACGTCGATCCCGCCAGTTATCAGGAAGACCGCAGGACCGCTTGCGGCCGCACTGATCTGGCCCGCGATTGGACGGAATTGCACCTCGTCCGCTGGGCACAGGAAGACAAGAAACCCATCCTGGGCGTGTGCCGGGGGATGCAAGTCATCAATGTGGCCCTGGGGGGTTCCCTCTACCAGGATATCGCCAGCGAATTCAAATGCGCGATCAAGCACGATTACTTCCCGAATCCGAACAACGACTTCACGCGGCAGCAACTCGTCCACCCCATCCGCGTGCAGCGCGACACCAAACTGCGCAGCCTCCTGGAAAGCGACAAATTGGACGTCAACAGCATGCATCATCAAGCCATTCGCACCCTGGCCCCGGGATTAAAGGTCACCTCCACCGCGCCGGATGACGTCATCGAGAGCGTTGAGGGAATCAATGGCCAGTTCCTCATTGGCGTGCAATGGCATCCGGAGGAATTGACCGAAGCCAACCCCGGCATGAGACGAATCTTCGAGAGTTTCATTGAAGCCTCGGCGGCCAAATCCGTTACGATATAAACGGCGGAACATGGGGAAACCGCTTCTGGCGGCCGCCCTCCCCAAGCGAAATTTCGGGAGGAACTTTCGCGATCCATCGGCAGGGAAGGATAACAGTCGTTCGCCCTCGGCGGTTATCGAGTTCGGCATGCACGTTGAGTATCACAAGTGGTTCAGCCCGTCGCTTGGCCGGGACATGGAATTGAAAATTTTTGGCCACGGCGGCGCCCGCTGCATCGTCTACCCCACCTCGCGCGGCTCTTTTCACGAATGGGAAGACCGCGGCATGATCCAAGCCCTGGGCCACCATCTCGGCATGGGGTGGCTGCAGATCTATTGCGTCAGTTGCGTTGACCATGAAAGCTGGTACGACCGGCGCAAGCACCCTCGGCACCGGGCCGTGCGGCAGCATCAGTATGACCTCTATGTCAAAAATGAAGTGTTGCCCCTTTCCCAGCAGAAGAATGACAATCCCTTCGTCATCCTCACCGGGGCCAGTTTCGGCGCCTATCATGCCATCAACTTTGGCCTCAAGTTTCCCGAATGCACAGGGCGCATCATTTCGATGAGCGGCATGTGCGACATCGAGAAATTCTGCGACGGCTATGGAGCGGATGAAGTCTTTTTCAATAATCCCATGGCCTACATCGCCCATGAGCATGATCCCTGGCGGATCCGGCAACTGCAGCAACTGGACATCATCCTCGTGGTCGGCAGGGATGATCCCTTGATCGATCAGAATCGCCGTTTCTCCGGCCTCTTATGGTCCAAGGGCATCGGCAACGCTTTGCGGGAATGGGATGGCTGGGCCCATGACTGGCCCTGGTGGCGCAAAATGATCCTGCATTACATCGGAGGCCACGACTGACTCCGTGCCGCTGCGGCGAATTGGCTCCTGCAAACCACGTTTAGGAAGTCTCCATGAATCTCAAAGTCGGCTTGCTGGTGGGTCGCGAATGGTCGTTCCCGCCTAAATTCATCGAGGAAGTCGCCCGCCGCAATCAAGGCGTCGAGGTCGAGTACGTCAAGCTCGGCGGCACCCAAATGAACGAACCCGTGCCTTATCGGGTGATCATCGACCGCATCTCCCATGAAGTGCCCTACTATCGCTCCTATTTGAAAAACGCCGTTCTCCAGGGCGTTCACGTGGTCAACAACCCCTTCATGTGGACGGCCGACGACAAATTTTTCGGTGCCAGCCTGGCCTGCAAGCTCGGCGTGGCCCATCCGAAAACCATCGTCCTTCCCAACAAGGACTACATCCCGGGCATCAAGCACGACGAGAGTCTCCGCAATCTGATCTATCCCTTGGACTGGAACGGCATCGTGGCCCACATCGGCTTGCCTTGCGTCCTCAAGGACGCTCACGGCGGCGGCTGGAAAAACGTCGACATTTGCCATTCTGTGGAGGAACTGATCCGCTGCTACAACAAATCCGGCCTGATGACGATGGTCGTGCAGGAGTTCATTCAGTGGGATTACTTCGTTCGCTGCATCTGTCTGGGGCGCGACGTGGTGCAGCCCATCCGGTACGATCCACGCGAACGCAAATACCACGTGGATCCCGACTATCCCACGCCCGCGCTGCGCAAGCGAATCATCGAGGACACATTGAAATTGTGCCGAGGCTTGGGCTACGACATGAATTCCCTGGAGTGGGCGGTCAAGGACGACGTGCCCTATGCCATCGACTTCATGAATCCCGCGCCGGACATGGACATCTACTCGCTGACGCCGCATTACTTCGAATGGGCCGTCAACGCCATGGCGGACATGGCCATTCGCCTGGCCAAGCAGCCGGCGTCCCAACTTAAGGAAATGCGGTGGAATCAACTCTTTTAGCAGCGGCCCCAACCGTTCGGCATAAGATGAGCAAGCTCCGTTAGGCTGGTGGCTCCGCGGGCGCTGTCGGCGGTTCGGGGGACGGCTCCGCGTCCGCATCCGTTTCCTGGCCGTTGGCCTCTTCCTTGGCGATCTTGGCCGCCGTGACCACCTTATCCCCCTCTTGCAGGTTGATGAGCCGAACGCCCTGCGTGTTGCGGCCGACGATGCGGATTTCCGACACCTTCATGCGCGTGACCATGCCCTGTTGGGTGATGATCATCAAGTCATCCGAATCGGTGACCGCCACGACCGTCACGACCTGGCCGTTGCGATCGCTGGTGCGGATGTCGCGGAGGCCCTTGCCGCCGCGGCGTTGGACGCGATACCGCATGGCGGAACGCTCCTCGATTTCACCGCTCTCGATTTCGCCGCCGGCCTCCGGCGCGGGAGCGGCCTCCTCCTCGGATTCAGTTGCGGCTGCGGCGTCTTCCGCCATGCCTTCGTTCGCGCCAAAGGGTGTGCGTTTGCCAAAGCCGTTTTCGCAGATGGTGAGCAAATAACCGTCCGGCGTCGTCACGACCATGCCGACGACCTCGTCATCGCCTTGCAGATTGATGCCGCGAACGCCTTTGGTGTCGCGCCCCATGGGGCGAGCATCGGATTCAGCGAAACGAATGGCCATGCCGTTGCGCGTGCTCAGGACGATTTCGTCCCCCGCCTGAGTGAGGGCCACGCCGATCAGGCTGTCGCCTTCTTCCAAATGGATGCCGATGATGCCGCCGGATTTGGGCCGGCTGTAAGCTTCCAAGGCCGTCTTTTTGACGAGCCCCCGCTTCGTCGCCATCAAGAGATATTGATTGGGATCGAACCGGCGCACGGGAATCACGCTGCTGATCTTCTCCTCCGGCTTCAGATTGAGCACGTTGACGATGGCTCGGCCGGCGGAGGTGCGGCTCATCTGCGGAATGTCATACACCTTGAGCCAATACACCTGGCCGAGATTCGTGAAGAAGAGCAGATAGGCGTGCGTGCTGGCCACGTAGAAATGCTCAATGAAGTCATCCTCGTGGGTCTGCGCCCCGGTGACGCCTCGGCCGCCGCGATGCTGACTGCGATAGGTCGTGATCGGCAGCCGTTTGATATAGCCCTGGTGGCTGATGGTGACGGCGTTCATTTCCTCGGCGATCAGATCCTCGAAGCGCACTTCGCCCAGGCCGCCGTCGATGATTTCCGTTCGGCGATCATCGCCATGCTGATCGCTCAATTCGATGGTTTCCTGGCGGACGATGGCCAGGATTTTACGCTCATCGCTCAACAAATCCTCATGGGCCGTGATCTGTTCGCGGAGCTGTCCGTATTCCTTGAAAATCTCATCCCGCTCCAGGGCGGCCAACTGGCCCAACTGCATGCGGACGACCGCCTCGGCCTGTTCCTCGGTCATGTTGTAGGCGTCTTTTGCGCCTAATTCGCGGACCAAGGCGGCAAAACCGTTCGGCCCCAAAGCCCGCTCCATCACGGCCGCGGCCACGGCCAATTGATGCAGCCGAATCTTGGCCTCGGCTCGATTTGGCGCGTTGCGGCAGATTTGGATCACTTCATCCAGCGAGGAAATGGCGATCAACTGCCCTTCCAGGATATGGGCCCGGCGCTTGGCCTCGCGGAGCAGGTATTCCGTGCGGCGGCGAATGACCCGGGCGCGATGCCGGATGAAGACTTCGAGGATTTGCTTGAGGTTCAGCGTTCGGGGCCGCCCATCGACCAGGGCGAGCAGGATGATGCTGAAGGTGTCTTGCAGCGGCGTGTATTGATAAAGCTGATTGAGCACGAGGTTCGGGTCGGCGTCGCGCTTGAGATCGAGGACCAACCGCACGGGAACGCCCTGGCGTTCGCTGCTCTCATCCCGCGGCGCTCCCGAGACGCCGGTGATGCGTTCGTTTTTGATCGCTTCCCCAATCGATTCCATGATGCGATTGCGGGTCTGTTGATAGGGGATGTCGGTGATAATGATCTGCGTGCGCGGTCCGTCCTCATTGACGGTCGCATGAGCGCGGATCACGACCTTGCCGCGGCCTGTGCGGTAGCCGTCAAGGATGCCCTGCCGGCCGCAAATGATCCCGCCCGTGGGGAAATCAGGCCCGGGGATATGCTGGATCAATTGCTCGATCGTGGCCTCGGGATGATCGATCAAATGCACCACGGCGTTGCACACTTCCCGCAGATTGTGGGGCGGGATGCTCGTGGCCATGCCCACGGCGATGCCATCGGAGCCATTGACCAGCAAATTGGGGAACTTGCTCGGCAAAACGGTCGGCTCCATCAACCGGCCATCGTAGTTGGGAACCCGGTCCACCGTTTCCTTGTCCAAATCGGCGAGCATCTCCGAGGCCAAGGCGGAGAGTTTGGCTTCGGTGTAACGCATGGCGGCGGGGGGCAGCCCGGCGATGGAGCCGAAGTTCCCCTGCTTATCCACGAGCACGTGGCGCGTGTTCCAATCCTGGGCCATGCGGACCAGGGTGGGATAGATGACCGCTTCGCCATGGGGATGGTAATTGCCGCTGGTGTCGCCGGAGATCTTGGCACACTTTACGCGGGCTGCGTTGCCTCCCAGCTTGAGATCGTTCATCGCCACCAGGATGCGCCGCTGCGAGGGCTTCAGCCCGTCGCGCGCGTCCGGCAAGGCCCGGCTCACGATGACCGACATCGCATAACTCAGATAGGATTCCTTCAGCTCGGCCTCGATGTTGAGCGGATGGACCCGATCGCCTTCGTCGTTGTCTTCGCTCGGAGCGGAGTTCACGGGAGGAATCGGCGGCTGCCCTTCCTGGGCGGCATTGCTGCCTACACCGTCGCGGGGTGTCATCTCGTCTGGCACGATTGGCGTCCTTTTTTCGCTAAATGGCAAGTCACGGACCGGACGACTTATCCAGGTCGAATGGAACGGTTATTGTATTAAATCCGCGGCTTGGACGCAGCGTTTGGGGCAAAAGAAAACCACGGGCGCAACCCGTGGCTGTGAGGTCCCTGCATGACTGCCATCGGGACGTTATTCAACGTCGATCCACCTGGTCCGAAGCCGGCTTTTTCGGCTTGGGCTTGACGATGGGCGTCTCGTCCTGGTTGCCCCATTCCGCCCAACTGGCATAGTAATTTTGCACCTGCCGTCCGCCCATGAGTTCCAGGGCGAAAGCCATGACCGAGGCTCTGCCGCCGGATTGGCAGTAGGTCACGGCGGGTTGATCTAGCTTAATCCCAGCCTTGGCGAACAGTTCTCGCAGTTCAGCGGGCGCTTTAAAGCGATGGGTCTTGGCGTCGAGTAAATCGGTCCACTCCAGATGGATCGCCCCTGGGATCGAACCCAGCCGCTTGGCCATACCGACCATGCCGCAGTATTCTCCTTCGGAGCGTGCGTCGACGATTTGTGTTTGCCCCGGTTCCTTGAGCACCTCCAACAGTTGCCGCATCGTTATCAAGCGTTTCGTATTCGCTTCCGCCAAGGTCGTGTCGCCTTCGTTCATATGCTGCAGGGCGTCGGGCCATTTTTGGACGTCGGTGAAGCCGCTTTCCATGGGGGCTTTGTGGGCCGTCCAGGCCAGCCAACCGCCGTTGAGCAAACTGACCTTCCGCGCCCCCGCATAGCGGAGAATCCACCAAATGCGTGCGGCTTGATTGGTCCTGCTGTCGTCATAGATGACGATGCGGCGATCCGCTGCCTTTTTCAAGTGTCCTTGCAGCCCATGCGCCAGCGCCGCCGCATCCGTGGCAAAGGCCTTGGACCATTGCTCGGTATCAACCCACAATGCCCCGGGGATGTGATTCTCCTCGTACTTTTTTCGCGGCCGCGCATCCAGGATCAAGTAGCTGCTGGCGCGCGCATCCGGAGTCGCCCGGACCAATTCTTCGACTTCCACGAGCATCTCCGCTCGGGGATAGGTTTCTTCAGTCCGATACGGAGCTGACGTTGATGAAAACGCCAGCGGCGCGATCAACCAAGCCATCCAGAACATCGCGGCCATGGTCGTGTTCCTCCATGTTTGAGGGTAAAGCCAAATAGACTGACCGTTTGCTCCACATTATATCTGGTAGTTGACTTCATACTCGCTGGCTTGTCCCTTGAAGCGGAGCGATGGCTTTTCCAAAGTGACCACGGTGTAGGGTTCCACGCTGTGCGTCAGCCAGACGTTGGAGCCGACAATGGAATGATGCCCGACGACGGTGTGCCCTCCGAGCACGGTGGCGTTGGCATAGACAATGACGCCATCCTCCAGGGTCGGATGCCGCTTTTTCCCGCGGATGATGTTGCCCGCCGCGTCTCGGGGAAAGGTCAGCGAGCCGAGCGTGACGCCCTGGTACAACGTGACGTGATGGCCGATGATGCACGTCTCGCCGATGACCACGCCCGTGCCGTGATCGATGAAGAAGTGCCGGCCGATCTGAGCGCCAGGGTGGATGTCGATGCCGGTGAGCGAATGGGCATATTCGCTCATCATGCGGGGGATCAGGGGAATGCCTTGGGAAAGCAGCTCGTGGGCAATGCGATGGACGGTGACGGCGTAAAGGCCGGGATAGCAGAAGACGATCTCGGCATGATTGTGGGCCGCGGGGTCGCCATTGAGGGCGGCCGCCACGTCGTCCTGCAAGACGGAACGCAGATGCGGCAGCTTTTCGAGAAAAGCCATCGCTTTTTGCGGGGCCACGATTTCATCCAGGGACGCCTGCTCATCCGTGGCCTGCATGTAGACCAACGCCCGGCCGATCTGTTCGCTCAATCGGTCATACAAACTATCCACCAGGTCGCCGACGTGATAGATGACGTTGCCCAAATGCAGATTTTGCCGGCGATAAAAGCCGGGGTAGAACAGCTCAAACACATCCCCCAGAATGGCGACGATGGCTTCGCGGCTGGGCAGCGGTCGATGCCCCAAATGGCTCATTTTCGGATACTGCGCGTAACTGGCGACGATTTCCTGCGTGATGCGGGGCAGCAAATCATCCATTCCGCGATCATCCATCATGGTTAGGCCCTTCTCAATGCGGCATGGCTTTAACGCCTGAGCTTGGTTTCGTGCAATTTCAAACCGATGAAGGTGGCCAACTCGCTCCGGGCTACCCATTCCCACGGCGTTTGCGGATAGTCCTTAATCATGCGCTCAAGGATTTTCTTACGATCGTTATTGAGGCCGCGACTGTCGCTTTGCTGCAAGCGTTCCTGCGGGATGATGACCCAGCCATCATGCTGCCGGGGGTCTTGCAGCGTGGGGCTGTCTTTGCGGATGCTGTTGCCCAAGACGAAATTGTATTCCGAGACCGTGATCGTCTTGCCCAGGAGCCGGGCATGGTAGTAGTCGTAATGGGCCTGCCAGCGCGGGGATTCCTTATCCCGCTCCGACTCCAATTCCTTGGCCCGTTCCACGAGGTCCATCAAGTCCGCGTAGGCGCTGGCCGGAGCTTGCTGCAGCGTTTCCACGAGCCGCTTGTTGTTGACTTCCGCCTGGGTGAAGGTCATGCGGAAGTCTTCTTTCTTGTTCAGTTGCTGAGCGATTTCCAGGCAAAAGAGCCGAACGGGTTTGTCCTTGAATCGGCTCCTCAGGTCCGCCAAGGTCTTGAAGTCGGCCGTGCCGTCCTTGGTAAAGCGCGAATCCAGCTTGAGTGATTGAAATTGGATGGCGTACTCTTTCCATGTTCGATGCGGGTCGTTGATAAGCGACAGTTCGTTCAGCAAGGAATCCAAAAGACGCGCATCCGCCTTGGCATCGGGCTGAATGATCCCCTGGACGGTCAGGGGAATTGGGTCTGCTTCCTGTTTCGTTCCCTTAAAAGAGACCTCCTTGCCCAGGAGCACGGGTGTTTGCTCCACGCGCAGTTTTTCCTTCACAAACGCATGTGTTTGGCCAGTGATGGTCTGCTCCATCAGCAACATGGGAAGCGGCTCGTCCTTGAGGGCGGGATGCTTTTCAATGAGCCGCCAGTATTCCGGGTTGTTGATGGAACTGACCTTGGTCAGCCAATGGATGAAAGCTGATCCGTTGGTGTTGTGTTTGTAGGGAAGGTGGGATTGCTGGCCGGGTTGGCACGCTAGCCAGACCTGCACGCCCTCGGGGGCCTTCTTAAACAACTCGTGGAACTTGGCGTCCGAGGCATCCGGCGCGGGCCGGTACGCCATCTGATCTGGATCGAAGGGCGAGGGATCGATGATGAGCAACTTTTGCCGGGCCGGGCAAGCGCCAAGCTGAGCCAGTAATGACTCAATGGAAATGAGCCGATCCACCGCGTCCATCTCGGCGTCGATTGGAAATAGATACCCCTGCTCTTTCACCATGCCGACGTGTCCGACAAACACCAGGATGACGCGGTCCTGCGGTCGGCTCTTCTCTAAAAAGTCCTTGATGGTGGCTTCGAGGACGGCCTTCGTGGGGGCGATGGGCTGCTCCTGGGCCACGTCGCTCAGTTCCAAAACCTGGTCCTTGCGAAACGCCGTGTCCTCGATCAAGGCCCTTTTCAGTCCATGCAGTCCCAAGGGATCGCGGGTCAGGTCGGGGGCATAATTGGGATTGAGCGGCTGCAGATAGAGATAGTTTTTGATGCCGATCAACAAGGCACGTCCCGGAAAGGGCCCAGAGAAGCGGCTGGTCTGCAGCGGCGGCGTGCGGCCCCCCGGACGGGTGGACGATGGGCCGCGCGGCCGCGTGCCTTCCGGGCCGGACGGACGGAAGCCGCCTTCTGGTCGGGTTTGCTGCGCGGCCTGGTCAAGGAGCGATTCCGTTTGCGTGGGCGGTCGATCCGTGGCCAACTCGGCCTGCCAAAGCTGGCGCAAGTCATCGCCAAACACCACCCACAGGACGCCGCCGGCGACGAGCAAAACGAACAGAAAGACGATCGGCATCACGATGGCGGGATTAATCCGCCGCAGCTTTTTCTTGGCGTCCAGGGGGATGAGTTCGACGGGATCCTCATCTACATCCCGATCCAGGTCGCTATCGGCTTGTTGCCGCAGAATCGGTCTTTTCGCCGAGGAGCGTTCGTTCAACGGCGCTTTATTCGAACGTGGATGAGTGGTCGCTTCAGCGGTCCCTGGCCGCGCCCCCGCGGCCGAGGGTTCCACGGTCGATGGTTCCCCTGCGTTTCGCGGCAGGTTCAAGCGCTGCCCGCAGTGTTTGCATTTGACGCTCTTGCCGGCCAGGTGGGCCGGGGCACGCAAACTTTTCTGACAATGAGGGCAAATGGCTTGCAGGAAAGGTTGGGACATGAGTTAAACCTTTTCCAATCTCTCGAATCCCTGAGTCCTTGGCATGTCTATCCCTATGTTTTACCAGCCTGGGCCGCGAAAACATTAGAAAAAAACAACCCCCATGGATCTTGAGGAATTCGCCGTGCTTTTGAGGAAACGATCCCTTGTGGCTTGCGGGTTGTACGCAAGAGAGGGATTCAACTCTAAACAACGACGGCACCACTCATAGCAACCTTAGTGAGATCGCTTGACTTGCCTTTCGCTTTCCCCGGCCGGAAGCTTGAAAATGGGGTAAAAAACTTGCCGATGAACCAAGCGTCACGACGCACATCGCGCGTGCACTCAATCGTCCCATCGGCGTGATGCCGCTGAGAGCATCTCCCGAGGAGTCCGATGGGCGGGTTGAGGCTTTCGAAACGGATTTTGGAACCATTATTCTGCATGAGGCAGAAAGGATCACCCATGAAAAAGATGCTCGCTAGCGCTTTGAGCGCCGTTGCATTGAGTTGGCTTGGCGGCAGCGCGATGGCTCAGGCTCCATCCCAACCCGCCTCGATGCCGCAAAGCATCATGTATGCTCCGGCTCATCATCATCATGATTGGGTTGCCAATGACGATTGCTGCAGCCGCGGCAGCGCTTATGGCGAGGTTGGCTTCCTGTTGCTCAAGCCGCGCTGGGACAACAATGCGGCGTTCGTGACCCGCACGTTTGATGCCGTCAACCAAGGTATTAACGGCACGATTTCTTCTTCCACGGTCACCACCTTCGAACCCGAAGCCGATTGGCTGCCCCGCGTCGTCTTGGGCTTCGGCTCCCGCGACGGCATCGGCTTCCGCACGCGCTGGGTGCAAGGAAGTTGGGATGACACCCAAACCGCCATTGACACCATCGGCTCGGGCATTTTCGTCAATCCCAGCCAGCAGATTTCGACCGCCAGCCCGCTGATCAATCCGATCTCGACGTTTGGCGCTCCCAATGCCCCCGCTTCCCTGTTGGCGCAAAGCGACCTCAGCTTGCTGACCTGGGACTTTGAATCGACCAAGGAAGCCAAGGTCGCCAGTCTGGATCTGCTCATGGCCGGCGGCGTTCGCTACTTGCACATGGCCCAGAACTACAATGTGTTCATTAACACCCCGGGCGGTGGAGTGTTCACCAATCAGCTCTTGGTGTCGGGCCACAACCTGAACGCCGTGGGGCCGACCGTGGCGCTGGATGGCCGTCTGCCCATCGGCGGCGGCTTGGCGATCTACAGCTCGGGCCGCGTCTCCGTCCTCTTCGGCAAGGGCAAGCAGACCTCGTTCTCCGCCCAAGCCCAGCCCGCTCTGGTGACCGGCGAAATCCCCCTCATCATCGAAGGCGCTTACCAGGAACGCAACGCCATCCTGACCATGACCGAAATCGAAGTCGGCGGCGAATGGCGTTCGAACATGGGCCGCTCCGAACTGTACGTCCAAGGCGGCTTCGTCGGCCAGATGCTCTACGGCGCCGGCAACAGCAGCCGTTCGGGCAACTTCGCCAACGAATCCAACAGCAACCTCGGACTGTTCGGCTTCGCGGTCTCCGCTGGCGTTCGCTTCTAAACCTTTCGTTGCACATGGTTCCATCACAACACGACCCGTTCGCGGGTCGTGTTTGTTTTTGATTGGCCATCGAAGCTTGGGGTTAAAAAAGCGTGCGGCCCTGCGAACCTCGGAATCGCCTCGCTCCCTCTGGCTTTTAGACGCTTTGGTTTTATAATGCATGGTACTTGGGCTTTTAGCTCAGTTGGCTAGAGCGCCTGCTCGACACGCAGGAGGTCACAGGTTCAAGTCCTGTAAAGCCCACTGTACGATTGCGCAGAACAACGCATGAAACGGAAACCCTGGGAACATCCAGGGTTTTTTCATGCGCGGCGGGCTGGTTGCGGCATAGGTAGGGTACTGTACCCGGCCGGGTCGGACGCTGCTCACAATTCGAAAGCCGGCCTGTCAAGGTTGAGAGAGGAAGTCCTGCCAAATAAGCGTTGGCGGTCATTCGGACTCTCCACAAGCCAAAACCTCTCCTCACTTCACCATGGCCCAGGAGAGGCCGTTGCGCAGCAGGGTTTGAAAGGGGGGTTGGCTGAAGTCGTCCGGGTAGCCGAGGGACGTGTAGAAGATGCGCCCGCCATGCCGGCTGCTGCGGGTCCAGGCCACGGGTTGCTTTTCCTTGCCATCGCTGCCCTGGAGCAGCACGACGGCTTTCTCATCGAGCAGAGGCAGCACCCGGTAAAGGCTGCCCTTGCTCTGCCAGGCGAGCGGCTTCACGCCTTTTAATATCGGATGCGCCTCGGCGCCGGGTTCGGGCGTGACCGCCGTGCCATCTTCCAGCTTGCCGTAGCCCGCGTTTTTGTGGCCGAGATAATCAGGCACGAAATCCCACCAGTCCACGAAGCCCTGCGCAGCGGCCTGATGGTGCACGGAGAATGCGTGATTGGCGGTGCGGATGCCAACCAATGGTTTGCCTTCGGCCAGGTAGCTTTTGATGGCGTTCATCTGCGCCGGCCGGAGAGCGGCTCGCCGAAAGAAGATGACCAATAGGTCCGCCTTGGCAAGCGCAGCTTCCAGTCCGGGGAACTCGAAGGCGTTCAGATCGCCGCGCCCCTGGATGACGGTGGTGCTCCAGCCTTCGCTCTTCTCCAAGCGACGTGCGAATGGGGGGATCGTCCGATGTGCTTCGTAATTATTTGGGTCCTCGGCGACGAGAAAGAGCAATCGCGGCGGATCGCTTTGCTCTGGCGGTGCGATGGAGAAGAATGGCCAGAGAACGGCGCCGGACGTCAGGATGAGCATGGCGTGAAGGACAAGTAAGGATGGCCTCACCCACTGCCCCTTTATGATATTTTGAAAGGCTAAACCAAATCCCATCCTACCGAACTTTCCCTTGCGATCAAGCATTGCCCATGTTGGTTCATTGTTTCAGGCAAGTTTTTCATGGCCGGAAGAACGGGGTCGCAAATCTCATCGGAAAGTAGCTTTCCTTTGTGTAGTCGGGGGGTTACGATACCACGCATCGGACAGGTCTAGGCTTCGATTCTTCAGCAAGGGATGAGGTTGGCATGAGAGAAGTATTGACGTATCTGGATTTGCATCACGACCGCTTCGTCGACGATTTGCGCCAGCTCGTGGCGGTGCCCAGCGTCAGCACCGATGGCCAGCATGCCCAGGAGATCAGCCACAGTGCTCGCATGGTCGAGGGTCTGATGCACCAGGCAGGTCTTAACAACGTGCAGATTCTGACGCACGAGGATTCCTACCCTTATGTATATGGTGAATGGATCGGGGCGCCAGGCAAGCCAACGGTCTTCCTTTACTCGCATCATGACGTTCAACCCTGCAATACCGGCGGGTGGGATTCCGATCCCTGGACGCTGACGCGGCGCAACGGCCGGCTATTCGGGCGCGGTTCGGCTGACGATAAGGGCGGCACGATCGCTCAATTGGCGGCCATTGAGGCATGGCTGCGGACGACAGGTTCGCTGCCCGTCAACGTCAAAGTCCTGGTGGAAGGCGAAGAAGAAATTGGCTCGAAGAATTTGCAAGGTTTTTTCAAGCAATATAAGGACAAAATCAAATCCGACGTGATCGTTGTCAACGACACGGGCAATCTCGAGGAGGGGCTGCCTTGCATTACCTATTCCTTGAGGGGCATCGTCGAATTCCATGTGGAAGTGGAAGCGTTAAAGCGGCCCGTGCATTCGGGCGGCGGCGGCGGTTGGCTGCCCGACGCGGCCATTGCCCTCAACGTCATCCTGAGCCGGCTCTTTTGGGATAACAAGAAAGTCCCTGTGCCGGGCTTCTACGACCAGGTCAAGCCGCTGACGGCCAAGGAAAAGGCCACGTTCAAGTCGCTGCCCTTGAAGGAGAAAAAACTGCGCGATGAAGCAGGCTTGCTGCCAGGCATCGGGTTCGCGCTGCCTAAAGGCATGCAGATGTACGAGGCCCAATGGCGCCAGCCCGCCGTGACCATCATCGCCCAGGAAGCCAGTTCGATTCGGCAAAAATCCAATCAAGTGCTGTCGTCGGCCAAGGCGATTGTCTCGGTCCGCATCGTGCCGAATCAGAAGACCAAGACCGTGTTCGACGCCTTCAGGAAGTATTTGACGAAGGATCCGCCGTGGGGTGTGAAGGTGAAAGTCACCGCCAGCGAGCACATGGTGGATTGGTGGATGACCGACCCGACCGGCCCCGCCTTCGATGCCTGCATGCGGGCGCTGAAGAGCGGCTTTGGCCGCGATCCCCTGGCCATCGGTTGCGGCGGCTCCATCGGCTTTGTCGGCCCCTTGGCGAAACTTTTTGGCGGCGCTCCTGCCCTGCTCGTGGGCATCGAAGATCCCAAGAGTCAACCGCACTCGGCCAATGAAAGCCTCCATGAGGGCGATTTGAAGAAGGTCATGGCCTCGCTGACGCATCTCTTCGATAACCTCGGCGACCTTCCGGGGGGAAAGGTCAAATAACCATCCATGCATCAGGCGACGGAACTCCTGATCTCGACCCTCAAGAAGGCCCATGCCGCCCAAGCGGCGATCCTCGTTCATGCTTCGGGCAAGAGCGACGGGTTGTTCCCGCGCCGCACCGCGGAAAGCCAGGCGGTGATGGACCAGTGTCTGCGCGATGGCCTATTGGAATTGGAGCGCACGGAATCCAAAGGGAAAACCTTGCTAGAATGGGTCCGTCTCACGCCCCGCGGCTGGCAATTCCTGCAGCAAGCCACTTCACCCCGGGAGATCATCCAGGAATTGCTGGCCAGGCTCGACGTGCAGGAAGCGGGCATGGCCCAATGGGTGGCGCAGATCAAGGATCAGGTGCTCCATTTGGCCAACCGCCTGGAAAGCTATTTGCTCAAGCAGGAGGAAGAATGGCGCGGCCTCAAGGCCCAGTGCCTTGCGGCCTTGGCCAAAATTCAAACCACGAACGCATCGCCAGTCTTGACTTCACACGCATTCCTGCCCTGGCAATTGGATGTGCTGACCCTCGCGGAACAACATGCCCAGATCGGACGGCCAGTCTGTTTATTGCAGGATTTATTCACGACCCTGCAAAAAGCACACGCGGATTTGACCATCACCTCGTTCCATACAGGACTCTTGGAGATGCGCGATCGCGGTTGCATCGAACTGCTGACCACGACGCAAGACATCAGCGCCATGGCCGAGCCAGAGTATCTCTTGCTAGATGGCCAACATCTCCATGACGCATTGAAGCGCGTTTGAGGACCATGCGGAAAAGGCGGCGGTAGAGCTTGTCACCAACGATATCCTCTCTCGTAAAGGCTTGCCGAGGCCGCAAACCTATGCGAAGATAGACTTTCCGATGAACCCATGCGTCGCGGCCAGCCGAATGCGATCGTGAAGATTGGTCGGACCGCTTCGTTGGTTTCTCACATTCGCTGAGTTCGTTTAGGTGATGGCATGGCTAGTGCGACTTCCACTTCGGAATCGATCCCCGCGTCGGTGGATGATTTATTCAGCCAACAACCTGACCATGTGAAACAAATTGGTCTGGCCATGCATGCGCTGCTGTCGACAACAGACATCGTTTCGGACAACGTCATCGAACCTGCCAGTTTAAATTGGAACGTCGAGCAAAAGACCCAATTCAAGCAATTTGTGAGCCAATTCCGAGCTTTGCCAGCGGCGCAACAGAACCATGCTCCGCTATTGCTCAAATGGATGGCCCGCACTGAATATGGCTTGAGTGAGTTTCAAGCCGCCGAGCGTGACTTTCATCAACTGGCTGAATTAAATCAAGATCCCTCGGAAAAGGCTCATGCATTTTATCAGGCTTATCGGGCGGCTCTGGAACGACCGCATCTAGGGGATGCCTTCAAGGAATTGCAAGCGGCCTGGATCTTGCAGCCGGATCGATACGCTCCGATCCCCTTGGATCAATTTGATCCTGATCGCATCGTGGCCCACGATGCCTTGGGACTAACCTTCCGCTGCGTGGCCAAGAAAAATCAATCGCAAGTGTTGGTCCGGACCGTCGATAGTTCACTCCTGGATCGCGGACTGGCGATGGTCTTTCAAGATCTCAAGATACTCAGCGACCTGCAGCATCCAGGGCTGACCCCCATCCTCGGGGTCGCACACGCCACCGCGGCATGCCCGTCTCCGATCATTGTTTCAGGCTATGCCGAGTGGATTAGCTTAGAGCAATATGTTCAGCGTTATGGCCCCCTGTCGGCCAAGGACTCCATGATGGTTGGCCGATTGGCTGTCGAGGCCATGCAAGCTGCTCATCAAGCGGGAGTGCTGCATCGGGCTATTTGTCCGAATCACCTGCTGCTGAATAAAAGCCCGGAAGGTTGGCAAGTTCGACTCATTCAGTTTGGCATGGCGCTTCGCGAGGACATGTTGAGCCTGTCCGCCAAGAATCCCGCTCAGTTGATGCGAACGGCGCAAGGCCGATGGTTGGCTCATTGCCTCGATTATGCTTCTCCAGAACAGCAAGGGCAAATAGCCCAGGAACTCAAACCAAGTTGCGACGTTTACTCCTGGGCCAAGACGATATGCTTTGCCGCCTTCGGCACGCCGCATCCCGCCGCCCAGCATTGGCAAAAGCTGAAGCCGGAATGGGCTGAACTATTGAATCAATGCTGCCAACGCGAGCCGCAGCATCGGCCGGCTGATTTTTCAGTCGTCCTGGAGCAGATGCCGATATGGAGCTCGGCGCCGGAAGCCTCAATCCCATTGACCGCGCCTCTGCCAGTTGGAGCGGCTCAAGTGACCACTCCGAAATTAGCATCCGGGATGCCTGTGCGCCGCCGATTGACGCCCATCGAGGAATTGAAGCTGCGGATTCGTCAATTGACCATCTTTTATGGATTGATCGCTTTGGGCGTCGTTGCCGTCGCTGGCTTGATCTATTTCATTTTCTTTTACAAACCTTTTACTCCCCCTCTAAAGATCGTCCCCGTGGCAGGCAGACTCATGCTGGATGGACAAGGCGTGGCACAGGCCAAACTGGTTTTCAAGCATGAGAATCCAGAATTGCCGGACGCCAAGGCCACGACCAACGATGAAGGCTTTTTCGTATTGTCAACGCTTTTACCGAACGATGGCGCCTATCCAGGAAAATATCGTGTGCTGGTCACGAAAGCTGATCCAGAAAAGCCGCGAGTGATCCCCGGCCTGCCTTCGGGTGATCCAAACAACCCCACCATGAGGCCGAACCCATTTGCAGGCTTTTCGGAAGTGCACTCGAACTATGGGAATCTTAATCTGACCCCGCTGCGCAGCATTCAGATTCCCGACGAGGGACACCATCAACTCATCCTGCATCTGAACCTTCTCGGCCGCTAAGCAGGCCGCTCTTCCATGGGACCATTCATGGTTCTTTCTTTTGGCATCTTCTGCGCACTCCGTCTACAATGTGCCAAAACGATCACGCTTTCCTTGAGATGCTTTCATGCACCCCCATCAACTTCAACGCATCGTCGGTTTGCTGTTTTTCCTATCCATCATCGCAGCGGTTCTTTGGGGATGGACGTATTCGCAACCGTTGACTCGGTCGGGACAAGGCAATGGCCTGCCTGATATCGCCAACTTATCTCCTGAACAAGAACTAGAGAACCTGCAACGACTCCTTGCCGAGGCTTCTTCCAAGGGCAAACGCCCGGAGCAGTTTCTCTTTTTCAACTTGCTCAATCTCGCTGAACCCGCCATGTCCGGGGCGAAGGCGCCATGGCTTGACCAGGCGGCAAAAGTAGCAGCGATGTTGGGGTGCAATTCTCTTCCGACGGTGCCAACTCCCGAACGCAATGGATTTTACCTGTTGCCAAGAGGCATCAAGGTCGAATCTTCACCGCCATGGAATCATCGAACCTTTGTAGTCGATGCCATGGATGTATTGCCGCCATTGCCGTACCAGCCTGGCCAAGACGAAGTAGATGCCTTTCGAGCTTATCTACGAGAGCACCGATTCGACGCGGCTGACGTCGGCTTGAGCAGCATGGATGAGGCTCGATTCGAATGGTCCAATCGACGCTCTCCATTGGCTTTTCTCAGTTATCGCTTCGCGCTGGCACAATATGCCAACCAAGTGGCAAAACGCCGACAAGCATTGGAAGCGATGGGGCCGCCGGGGTTGCACGTCACGGCACGCTCCAACGCCATGCTGTACGACCCCACGGGACTCATGCCCTGGGGCGAAGATGTGGCCGGGCAGTTACCGGAAATCAGTCCGGCAGCGGTTGGGTGGTATTTGACACGTTTGCGTCATGCCGCTTTAGCCAACCAAAAGCCCATGTTGTGGACGATTCCGGTGGATGATCGTTTGAGCCATCCCGTGACGCTGCGGCGAGCTTTCTACCTCGCCTTGGCTCATGGGGTTAAAATGTTCCATTTTACAGGCGCGTGCCCGCCTTCCTTGGCAAAGGGCCAGGGCAGCATTGCGTCTTCGGATCAAAAACGGTGGCTTGCACTTCAGCAGTTGATCCACGATGCGGGCCGCCTCGAAGAATTTCTCTTCCCCGCCATGACCAGACTTGCCGAGGTCGCCATCTATGACTCGCCTGCTCAACGGTTTCATGGACATCCTGACGACGAAGAAGAACGCAAGGCGCTTTTCCTGGCCTGTCGCGCGGCGGGCCATGGCATCGATCTCATCACGCCCGAGGAAATCCGCGCAGGCAAGCATAAGTCGTTGCGAACGATCATGATCGTGGGGATGCATCTGGAGCGCGACGTCGCCTTGTTGCTGCGTGATTGGGTGCGCGACGAGGGCGGGACATTAGGAGGCTATGCCGGCGGAGGTTTGCGCGATGAATTTGACCAACCTTTGTTGACCTTGAATGAAGTATATGGCATCCATGATCCCAAACTGCAGCGCGTCAAAAGCATGGGCAGGCCGAAGCTGGAGTGGCCTTTTTCCAAGCCGATCGACCAGTTCACATGGGATTTCCTCGAGGTCAAACGAACTTTCCCCGCCATGGGCTGCAAACTGACTTTCAAAACCATGAAGGACGTGCAAATTTTCGCTCGCTTCCAAGATGGCTCCCCTGCCATCATGAGGCACGACCTGGGCCGCGGCATGGGCATCTTTTATGCCGGGTACGCAGCCTCAGGTTTTTGGCAAAAGGCTCTACCCGCCGCCATTTGGGAGGTTGGTCCGGAAAAGCACTTTCCCAATCACGCGATCCCCACCCAATGGGACACCGAGATCGTCGATCACGTGACCGTTCCCACAAGCGAAGCTCGCTGGAGCGTGGTCACGGACAATCTCATGGTGGAAACGATGGTATTGGAAGGCCCCAAGGGCTTGGTCATGATCGCCATCAATTGGTCGGATCAACCGCAAGAGGCATTCCTCACCGTGCAATACGCCGGGGCCAAGTACAATAAAGCGTCTAGCATGGAACAGGGTCCGCTGAAGATGACCAAAATGGTCGATCCCAATAAAAAAACCGCCGCGACTTACTCCTTCAAGCTCAAAGTCGACGTGGCGGATGCGGTTGTCCTGGAGCCATGAGGTCTAGCGCTTTTCAGTAACCGCCATAGCTTCCCTAACTTGCCCTTGGACTTCAAATGATTGGCATCAACATTTCCAGAAATGGCGGCTTAATCCATCTGAGAAGAGTTCATCTGTGAACCCATTCGGGGCCGCGGCCGTCAATCAAACAAAGAGCAAAACTACATTAGAAGTAAGGTCTAAAGTAAGTGAGTCTCGTCGAAGTGGGATAGGAAGCTGACCTTGAAAGATGGGTTTAATTTGATATAGATTTCCAAGTCTAACAACTTTCCCCGATAGCTCAATGGTAGAGCAACCGGCTGTTAACCGGTTTGTTGTAGGTTCGAGTCCTACTCGGGGAGCTGACTGGTCCCTCTACGAGCGGACCAGACACACCAGTTACCAAGAAACGCCGAGAGCCAATGGCCTCGGCGTTTCGCATTTCTGGCCTCTTTCCCAGAGCTTTCGCTATCCCGCCGGCGGCCCCAGCACTCTCTGGTTCGACCGAGAGCAGTCGGGGTGCGAGTGCAACCCCCGGGTTTACGCTCGGACGCCGAAACTCTCCCGCCAAAACTCTCAGACTCTCGCGTAACCATACCCCGCCGAGTTACCACTGCTCTTACACTCGCGGGTACGAACGGACGCCCCCTTTCGCCGTTCAAGCATCCGCCTTCAGGGCGAAGGCTGTTCGCCAGCCCTTACCGTCGTCCGTCAACAGGATCGGCTCGCCGCCCAAGCGGAAGAACGACTTCAAATCCCTGGCCAGCAGCTCCCGCCGCTTCTTGTTCTTGCGGCCGGCGTCGGAGCTTTTCCACGTCAGCACCCCGTGGTTCCGGGCGAGGACATGGAGCAGATCCCACTGCTTCGTCGGCCTGGCGTTGCGGCCATCGGCCATGCCCATCTGCGCGTAGTGGTACGTCCCACCAGCGGCCCCGACCCGAACCGCGACGGAATGACCATCTACGAAACGGATGCTGAGGTCGGCCCAGGTCGTACCCGCCGGCGTCAGGAAGAACACCATCCCGTTGTCCGCCTCTGGCGAGGGGACGTGCAGACTGGTGAAGTCGCGCAACGCCTGAACCGCCGCGTCCGTGGGCCGCCATTGCCTCGGCCCCGCCGCTTGCAGGGCCTCCTCCAGTGGCAGCCAACAGCACTTCTTACGCTCCAGGATTTGCTGCGCGTCGGGGCGCAGCCGGTGCCGGGTTGGGGTCAACAGGATAATCGCGGCGTCGCTCGTCGAGACGAGCATGCACACCGCGCTGGTCAAGCTGCGAGAGTCCAGAGGGATGGTCAGGTAGGCCGTGAACGAAAAACCCGCGACCGGCCGGTAATCGCCGACCAGGCGTGTCAGCGGCGGTAGCTCGTCTGGGTCCGCTGCCCGACGCTCGAAGCCAAGCGCGGCCGCGATGTCGGCCAGGAACAGGGGCCAGTCCAGCTCGTAGACGATCAGGTCGTTCCGGGTGAGCACGATCCGATCTTCCGTCTCGGGACAGATGCCGACGAAGTCGTCCGGGCCGTGTTCGACGACCTCATACGGGTACGTTGGCACGCCGCCGGCCAGGCGCGGGTAGGAAGCGGCCAGGCGCGGCAGCGGCTGGAGGTAGGGCACGAGGAAGTCTATTTCCGGACCCGCGAGCCGGCGCCACTCGGCCAGCACCGCCGCCGGGCCAGGCATTACCTCAAGCGCTTGCCAGAGTCGCATAGCCCGCCCCCTTTCCCGAATGGCTGCCCGCGAGGATGAACCCTCGCCGCCCGAGCCACTGCTCGACCAGCTCGGCATCGTCGTCGCGGGTGTAGTGCGCGATGTTCGATGGCCGGATGGTCACCGAGCGCGGCCGCTTCGAGTCCGTGAACTTGACCTGGAAGACGGCGCGGACGATCCGCGCTCCATCGGGTGGTTTGCCATTCCGCGAGCGGAACGCCTGGAAGACGTCCTCGGCACGGTGGACCTCGACTTCATTGGCCGGGCCGCCCAGGAGGAAATGGACTTCGCGGAGCCGGACCCATTCCATGCCGGGCACATCCACGCACGCAAGCACTCCCTCGCCGCGAGTCAGCAATGGTTCCAGCGTGTACTTGCTGTCGCCGGGGAAGAAGTCCTCGTCGCCGAACAGGTGTGTGCCGAACAGGCTGCGGTAGAGGCGCTTCTCGCCCTTGGAGCGAGCGTTGATCCTCAGCTCGCCGATCTCCGGCTGGTAGACGAGCACGTCGTACTTCAGGGGCCGGTAGCAGACGCTGGCGGTCTCGGACCCATTGAGGCTCTCCTCGCGCTTGAACGGCTCGCCGTGCCGGACCAGGAACCAGACGCCGTCGTCACGCGGGTAGACGAACACGCGCGTGCCGCGGCCGCGTTTCTTCTGCTCGAACCAGTCATCCAGGTCGCGTTCGAGGTTGCCGCAGACGGTCGCGTCCGGCAAGGTGAAGGGCGGGACCTTGATCCGGCCGGTCTGGTAGCACTCAAAGGAGCGCGGCCGGACGAGGAACTGCTCGGCGTGCTGGCTTTCGAGAACATGCCGGTCCAGGAGCCACGTCTGTACGGCGATGTCGGCCGGCGAGTCGTCGTCGCTCTCTTCCAGGGACAGGCCGGGAGTGTTGAGCAAGGCGTCCATGCCGTGCGGCGTGGCCATCTCGTCCACGAGGAAGAGGGCGTCGAGCAAATCCTTGGGCAGGCCTGCCTCGGGGTCCATGAAGAGATCGACCAGCGCCTCGTAGTCGATCGGCCCCACGCCGGGGGCACGCGGAAAGACCAGGCCGCGCGCCTCGAAGAAGGTGCGGTGCGGCTGGAGGAAGGCGATGAGCCTCCTGGGTGCGATGGCCCGAAGGACCTCCGGGTTGGAGAAGCGTCGGAGTCGAAAGGTTGCCATGTGTCACCTCGATGCATGGAACGATGGAAGAAGAAACCTCGGCGGGAGCAGGCTGGGGGAAGCTCACGCCCAAGGGTAAAGTGTACGCAAGTATAGTATACGTTCCGTGCCGGCAGCAAGAGAGTTGCAACAAGAACGACCCGCCTGTGCGGGTCGTATGAGATGTAACGGCTTGAAAGGCCATCGCTTACTGCACAAGCTCGCGCCACAGCTGCCGTTGCTTTCGCCAGTCGAGGACGGCGGCGATCGGTTGCAGCTGGCGCAGCTGTAAAGGGTCGCGGCCGTGAACCGTTCGCGGCAGGAAGAGGATTTCCTCCTGGATGTCGGGGGCCAGCTGCAGCAGGTTCATGATCTGGCTGACCCGAGGCCGGGTCACATGGCCCAACGCGGCCAGCTCAGTGTAGCTGGCGACCACGCCTTCGCGGAGCAATCGCTCGAAGCGGATGGCCAGGGCCATGAGCCGGGCAATCCTGGGCACCCGGCCCGGCTCCACGGCGGGACTTGGTTCCTCGCCTGACCGCAGTTCCTTGCGACTGCCGCGCCCGCGGCGGTGGAAGTGGACCTTGCACTCAAACGTCAGTGAGGTACTCATGCGCTTCGCTCCCGGCGCTGGTCGGCGAGCTGCTGCGCCAGCGCATTGATGCCCGTGGGATGGAAGGTGATGGACACTTTGCCCGAGGCCCCATCGTAGTCCACGCCCTCGATCAGGAGACCAATCACGCGGGCCTGCTCGCGCGGCGTCAGCGCCTCCCAGACCGGGTCGAAGACCGACATGGCCAGGGCCGTCTCCTCTTCGTTCAACCATTGCTCATGGACCATCTGGATTTGCTCGCGGACTTTCCGTACCCGTTCTTCGACCAGGCTGATCCGCTCTTGCAGGTCGGCCAGGCGGGAGATGACCGAGCCGTTGTCGTCGTCCGGACGGAGCTGACACGAGAGTTTTCGCAGCTCGGCGTGCCAGCCGGCGAGGTCCTTTTCCAGGCAGCGTTGCTCGGTCTCCAGCTCGCTGGTGCGTGCCGCATCCTGTTGTCGGGCCTGGGCGAGCACTTCATCGAGTAGGGATTGGTCCTGGCCGATGCACTTGATCTGCCCGACGACGAACTCCTCGATCTGGGCGGCGGGGATCGACTTGGACGGGCAGGTGTTCCAGCCCCGTTTCTGCGCCGAGGAGCAGACGTAGTAGCGGTAGCGTTTGGTGCCGTTGCGGGTGGTGTGCGACGGCGTCATGGCGCAGCCGCAGGGGACGCAGCGCAACAGGCCCTTGAGCAGCGCCCCGAACTTGTTGCGGACCGGCGCGCCGCGGCTCTGGCCGTTGCGCTGCAGCAGCGATTGAACACGCTGGAAGACCGCGGGATTGACGATGCCGGGGTGCTCGCCGTCGTGGACCTCGTCCTTGTAGCGGACCTTGCCGACATAGGCGACGTTGGTCAGCAGCCGGTACAGGCTGGTCCGCTCGAACGGCTGGCCGCCGCGCTCGCGGCCCTTGCGCGTGGTCCAGCGCTTGTTCACCCAGCCCCGCCGCTCCAGTTCCTGCACGACCGGCAGCAGGGATTCGTGTTCGAGGTAGAGGTCGAAGATGGCCCGCACACGGCCGGCTTCGTCCTTGTTGACCACCAGGCGGAAGCCGCGCGGGTCCACGTCGTAGCCCAGGATGGGATGGCCGCCGGCCCATTTCCCCTTACGGCGCGTGGCGGCGATCTTGTCGCGGGTTCGCTCACTGATGATCTCGCGCTCGAACTGGGCGAACGACAGAAGCACGTTCAGCACCAGCCGGCCCATCGAGGTCGCGGTCGAGAATTGTTGCGTAACCGAGACAAAGGAAACGCGATGCTTCTCGAACGTCTGCATCATGGCGGCGAAGTCAAGCAGCGAGCGGGAAAGTCTATCGACTTTATAGACGATCACTGCGTCGATTTTGCCCGCCTCGATGTCGGCGAGCAGGCGCTGCAGGGCCGGTCGTTCCATGTTGCCGCCGGTGAAGCCGCCGTCGTCATAGCGCTCCGGCAGGCAGGTCCAGCCTTCCTGCCGCTGGCTGGCCACAAACGCCTCGCCGGCCTCGCGCTGGGCGTCGAGCGAGTTGAACTCCTGTTCGAGGCCCTCCTCGGTGGACTTGCGGGTGTAGATGGCGCAGCGGACGACCGGCAGTGTGGCCGGCTTCGCGTTCTTGCCGTTGTTGCGGTTCATGCGTCACCCCCTTTGTCGCCGAGGCGGAAAAACAGGTAGCCGTTGCAGTGTGAGCCGGTGATCGCGCGAGCGACGGCGCTGAGCGAGCCATAGACCTCGCCCTCGTACTCGAAACCGTGCGGCAGCACCTTCACCTGCAGCACCTCGCCCTTGTACCGCCGCGTGATGACGGTGCCCGGCGGCGGCAGGCGGTCGTCCGGCTTGAAGGCCAGAAGGTGAGCGGAGGTCCGCTCCTGGGGGGGTGCGGCGGCCAGGGCCTTGGGCGGGTTCATCCGCAGGTCGGCGTCGCTGGCCAGCTCGGCGGCGCGGCGGCGGGCACGCTCAGACAGATCGCCCTCGGCCAGGGCTTGCAGCCGCCAGGCAATGCGCTTGACGAGCCAGGCCCGGTTGTTGGCGTTGGTCGGTTCGCCGAAGACCTCGGCGTACCGGTTTCGCAGTTCCTTGACGGTCAGCCGCTGAAGCGCGGCCAGTTCTTTGCCGATGTTCAGGTCCATGTGGTTCTCCTTTCTCGGTGTCTCTGAAACGGTTAACCCGTGTGGACACTGAGCACGGTTTTCGCGGAAAGCTCAAGGCAACTGTCGCCGGTTTTCTCGGGATTTCCTGGGGCGGAATGCTCGTCCGGAACGGCAGAGATCGCGGCACGATCGCGCAGGCGCAGCACGCCGACGGCGAGCAAGGCAGCGATCTCACGGAAGCGGTCTTGCGGCGTAGGGTCCGAGTTGTCGAACGGTCGCATGGGACATCTCCTGGGAGTTGCCCACAGCGACCTTCGCCCGGCGATCAGTGCGCTGTCCGGCGGTTGGGAATGATCAACGGCGTTTGGTTTTCTGCATCCTGGCGAAGCTGACGCGCTCGCGCTTCGCGGGGGCAGTGCCGTCGGTGCCCGGCAGGACCACGCCTTGCATGGACGCCGCCACGGCGCAGCCGACCAGGCAATCCAACCAGTGGTTGTCGCCGCGCTCCGGGCGCTGCTTCCACTCGTCCACCGTGCGGCCCCGGCCCTCGGTGCGGACGCGGTACTCGGCCGTGACGTGCTCGGCGAAGAGGCGGTGCGTCTCGGGCTTGTCGCCGAAGAGCGACAGGCAACCCCGGTCGCCCATCGCTACAGCGAGCCGGGCGTGGACGAAGGATTTCCAGTAGTTGGTGTCGTAGAGCGCGTGGCGGACGGCGCGCTTGCCGTGGACGTTGGGCACGCGCCAGTTGTGCCCGACGCGGTCGCCGGGCCGGCGCTTGTACTCGCTGAACGGCTGGCTGGAGGCGCCCACGAACCGACCGTGGCTCGGCATGACCACCGAGGCGTGCGCCGACTGCCGGCAGAACTGGTAGACCACGTCGGTCGCCGAACCCCAGTTGGCGTCGATCAGGCAGCGTTCGACCCGCAGCTCGGCTCCGTCGTCACGCCGCCAGCCTCGACCGAGGAGGTTGGCGGTCAACTGCTCCAGGCCCGCGTAAATCGCCCCTTCCAGCCCGGCCGCGCCAGTCACCCCTGCCAGGGTTAGGCGCGCATCGCGGAGAGTGAAGTACGGGCGCTTCTGGTCGGGGAAGGTGCCGTAGTCCAGGACGTAGCCGGTGAAGTCATCCTCCCAGGCCGCGATGACATAGAAGAGCAGGTTGGCCTGCACGTCGATGAACGCCGTCAGGTGATTGCAGCCGACCGGCACCTCGCCGCGCTTCATGCGGTTCAGCTTGCCCGCGATCTGGTCGGCGGTCAGCTCGTCGTCGCCCGCGACCTCCTCGGGCAAAGGCTCGTTCTGGTATTCGGCGAAGAAGGCGGCCGCGTCCTGGAGTTTCAAGTTCATCGCGTGCTGGATCGCCGAGAGTTCGTCGTGGTTGAACCGTTCGGGCCAGGCGACGACCGCGCCTTCGTCCATCGCTGCCTGGTTCTGCCGGTAGAACTCGGTCGCCTCCTCGCCGGCATTGCCCTGCCGCATGCTGTCGGCACGCAGTTCGGCGTACTGCTGCCAGAGCTTCTCATTGACCGGAAACGAGTAGACCATCTTGGTCCGCTCGCCGTTCCACTCCGGGTGCTTGTCGCGGTCGAGGATGTTGTCCGCCATGTCGCCCGGCCGGATCACCGTGCAGGGCATGATGCCGCTGATCTTGTTGCCGGGGCCGGCCAGGCCGAGGACCGCGCCGGCCAGGATGCTCTCGCGGGTGGCGCACTGCGACAGCGACCGCGCCGACTCGTCGGTCTGGGGGTCGTCGAGAACCACCAGCGTCGGCCGCACCGTCTTGCCGTCGGCGCGCTTGTACTTCATACCGCGAATGCGACCGGTGATGCCCGCAACCTTGATGATCGCGCCGCTGGCGTTGCTGCCGGGCATGGTCGGCAGCACGATCTCGCGCGCCGTCCAGCCGATGTGCGTGCGCTCGCCCTTGTAGAGCTGGCCGTTGCAGCGATTGGCGATGCCGTCGAGGCACTGGATCGGGTAGACGACCTCCGGGAAATCTTCGAGCAAGAGGTCGTTGCCGTCGAGTTCCATTTTGATCGAGTCGAGCATGTCCATTGCGTGGCCTTCGTCGCTGCCGATCAGGCACACGAACTCGCGGTGCCCATAAAGCACGGCCCAGATGCAGGCGCACTCGCAGATGGTGGAGTTGTGCGTCGGCACCATCTTGCGACCCGCCAGGTAGAGTTGCGACGGCGAATCGACCTGGATGCAGCGAACGGGGACGCTGGGCACGGGCTCGATGCTGACGATGTGTCGCCACCGGCTGGCGGCGCGACCAGCCCGGCGCGCTCGCAAGCGCGCTCGCTTCCGCGACAGGCGGAAGACGGGCAGGTCGGCGTCCGCCGTGAACGCGTAGCGCAGGTACGGCCCGAACGTGCGTCCTTGGCGATGGACGAACTTCGTCGAGCGGGACCATTTCAAGCCCAAGCTCGACAGCAGCTCACCCAAATCGCGGCCGAGACGGTCGTCCTTGAGCGTGATCTCGCAGTGGCCATCCACGTCAATGGTTCCGTCCGTGTCCATAAGCCCCTGCAGCAAGGCGAGCCTCTGCCAAGCGGCCGCCCGCAGGTAGGAACGCGGAATGTGCTTGTTTCCGAGCACCCCAAGGTGCGCCAGTCGAACTCGCAACGAAGACTTCCCGCTGGCGCGGAGTGCGTCCCAGCGTCCGAGCTGCCGGATGCACGTCACCACCTTGACGCTCAGGCCTGCCCAGGCCGCCGCTCGGTCGTCTGGAATGCCGCACGACAGCGCCTCCATCGCAGTCCCGAGTCGTTTCGCCTTGGCCGGATCGGCTTTGTGCCCCTTGCCGACGACACATGTGACCGCACGGCCACGAGGGTGACGCGGGTGGATCGTTTCGCGGCACCGGCTGAACTCCTCGACGACTTCCGGCAGGTCTGCTTCGTGAACGGTAATGACGTTGGTATCGCTCGTGCCGTCACCCAGCCAATAGCCCAGGACGTAGGGGTGAATGTCCAGTTGCGCTTCCGGCAAGAGCAGTGGCTCGGTCGTCGCGATCCGATAGCGGTGCTCCGGCCACCGGCGGCGACGAGGTAATTCAACGCTGTCGCGCATCTGCTCCGTCGTTAGCGTCTTGGGATTGCGTTGGGCATGACGATCTTCGACCGTCCAGAGGTGCTCCGCGTCGCAGACGATAGCTTCGCCGTCACTGAACGAGATACGATAACACGGCCGATCGTGCTGCACGTCCGTCGCGGCGACGACCCGACAGGGCCACCCCTCTTCGTCAAAAAGCAGGTCGCCCACTTGGACCTCTCCCATCGTCGTCCAACCCCACGGCGTAGGTAACGGCGTATCGAGGGCCAGGGCCTTGCCGCTGCCGCGCGGCATGGCTAGAGCGAACAGGCCGCCGCGCAACACCGCCTGCTCGATCCGGCCGATCACCTTCAGGTGGTCGCGCGACCAGGGCAGGTGAAACGTCAGCGGGAAGTAGGTCTCGCAGAAGAAGCGGAAGTCGGACGTTGCCTTCTCCTTCCTCGCCGCATTTACGACGGCCGGCAACTCACCGATGTCCCGGCCGGCCAGCGACAGCGCGATGTTGCGGGCGCGGGCGCGTTCCTTCAGCGTCTCGTAGGGATCGCACTCTGGCTCGGGCCGTGGTGTATGCCGCAGTTGCACGAGCCAGGCGACGTAGCGCAGCAGGTCCACGTGCCGGGCGTCGCCGATGCGCAAGCCAGCACGCGAACGATGGCGGTGGAGCTGGCGCTCGTTGATGACCTCGCCCAGAGGGGTTGAGTTCAAGAGCCGGCACAGCTCGCTCGGTCGCAGCTTGCGCGGGTCAATCGGCACGCCCCATCTCCTTCAACAGCCAGGCGGCATAGTGGACCAGGTTGATTGTCCCGTCGGCGTTCGTGGGCGCGCCGGCCGCCACGTCCGCCTGAAGCATCTCCACGGTAACCGCCTGGCCGCCCACGCGGGCCAGCAGCCGGGCCGCGTCGGCCAGCGGCAGCGCGTTCGGATTGAGGCCGGTCGCCTCGCGGTAATCAGTTGTCATACCGCCTCCGAAAAATCTCGGGATTCCTCGGGAATTCTGGGCAAATCGCCTTGCCTTTCGCGGCACCCCAGCGCAACTGAATGATGTTCGCATGTACATCAGCGCGTCCATCCACGTTGCGAGGGACCAGACCATGATCGAAGCCAACCAACTCACCTTCGGAGTCGAGATCGAGACCATTGCCCCCGCCAGCGCCGTCGCCGAGGGCGGCCTGCGGATCGGCAGCTACCGCCACGGCATCCAGGTCCCCTACCTGCCGCCAGGTTGGACCGCCGAACGCGACGGCTCGATCAGCGGCCTGGAAGGCGGCCACGCCTGCGAGATCGTCAGCCCGATCCTTCGCGGCGCCGACGGCCTGGCCCAGGTCGCGGACGTCTTGCGGACGCTGCAAGCCAAGGGGCACCGGGTCAACGCCAGCTGCGGCATCCACGTCCACATCGGCTGGAAACGCGACTGGCCCAGCGAGTCGCTGGCGCGGCTGGTGACCATCGTCGCCTACGTCGAGAAGGGCCTGTACGCCATCACCGGCACCAAGCAGCGCGAACGCGGCGCGTACTGCGGCGGCGTGCGACGCTACGGCAACAAGGACCACGCCAAGGACCGGCTCGAATGCGGACGCTACCACGCCCTCAACCTGACCAACCTGGCCCACGGCACGAAAGACACGGTCGAGTTCCGCGTCTTCAGCGGGTCGCTGCAGGTGGTCAAGGTGCTCGGCTGGATTCAGGTCTGCCTGGGCCTGGTCGAGCGCGCCCTGGCCGCCAAGCGGATGCCGAGCTTCAGCCCGCGGCCGCCGCGGGGCGGCTGGAAGAAGGCCGGCGAAGGCCAGAGCGAGGTCGAACGCCTGATCGGCTACCTGGCCTGGGCCCCCGGCTACGCCCGCATCCACGGCGGACGCTGCTTCGGCTGGATCGGCGGCGCCATCGACCAGGACATGGTCAAGGCCGAGTTCCGCCGCCTGGCCAAGAAATACGACGCGCAACGCTAACCCCACGAGGTGACTCCCATGTGCGGACTCTTCGGCTACCTGAGCAAGACTGGACGCGGTCCCGACCTGGACCGCCTCCGGCGCATCGCTCTCGAAACGCAAATCCGCGGCGCTCACGCCTTTGGCCTGGCGTGGGTCGCGCCCGACGGCAAGCTCCACACCTTCAAGCGCCCCGGTTCGGCGGCGTTGAACCTGGCCGCGCTCGACCGCTGCCGCGACGCACTCATCGTCGCGGGCCATTGCCGGTATGCGACGCACGGCGACCCGGCCGACAACCGCAACAACCATCCGCATCGCGCCGGCCGCGGCTGGCTGCTTCACAACGGCATCGTTCGCAACCACGCCAGCATCGCCCGGCGCTACGGGCTGGTGCCAGAAACCGAGTGCGACAGCGAGGTGCTGGGGCTGCTCATGGCCAAGATCCCCGGCTCGCTGCAACGCCGGGCGGCGATCGGCGTCGATGCCACCGATGGGCCACTCGCGCTGCTGGGCGTTTGGACCCGGCCAGCCCGGTTGCTCTTGGTACGGCGCGGCAACCCGCTCTGGGTCGGCGAGACGTGGACCGGGGCCTACTTCGGGAGCCTGGCCGGCGAACTGCCCGAGGGTGCCCGGCCGATCCCGGAGGGCTACGCCATCGTGCATACGCTCGACGACGACCTGCTCAAGCCGTAGGTGGCCGCGAAGAGCTAAAGCCGAAACGCTGGGCCTGACCCACGCGTCGCGGCGGGTGGTTCCCGCCGCCTGATGATGGCAGCCAACCCATCGCAACCTCCAGCGAGGAGATTCACCATGAAGAAGGACGAGATCAAGGTCGGCGGAACGTACCTGGCCAAGATCAGCGACCGGGTGGTGCCGGTGCGCATCGACGCCGAGAACGGGCACGGCGGCTGGGACGCGACCAACCTGCTGACCGACAAGAAGGTCCGCATCAAGAGCGCCCAGCGCCTGCGCTGCCCGGCCAACCGCGACGGTTCGCCCCAGACCCAGCCCGAGATCCAGGCTCCTGCCGACGACGGTAAGAAGGCCGCAAGGGGCAAAGCCAAGAAGAGCGCCAAGGCCAAGACCGACGGGGAGGCCAAGGCGAAGAAGGTCGGCTGCCTGGACGCCGCCGCCAAGGTGCTGGGCGAGAACGGCCAGGCGATGAACTGCCAGGAGATGATCGAGGCGATGGCGACCAAGGGCTACTGGACCAGCCCCGGCGGCAAGACGCCGCACGCCACGCTCTACGCCGCCATCCTCCGCGAGATCACCACCAAGGGGAAGGATGCCCGCTTCACCAAGACCGAGCGCGGCAAGTTCGCGCTGGCCCGGTGAAAGGAGCCGATGCCATGACGACCAACAACGAGCCTCTCGACCCGAACGACTACGAGCGGGTCTCTGCCGGCTGCCAGTGCCCTCAATGCGGTGAGGACGGCATCGACCAACTGGTCTGGATCGACGACGACCGCGTCCGCTGCGACCATTGCGGGACGATCTACAACCCGCTCTGGCGCAAGACGGATTCGCTCGACAACTGACCGATCCCAGCAACCCCGTCGCCCATGAGACCCCCCAGCGGGGTCTCTTCTTGTTGGTCGCGTGAGTCATCCCGGCACCTCCGACGCAATGTGGGCCAGCGGGTGCGAGCCGTCGGCCCCGGTTGGCGTCCGGTCCGCCTCGCGGCAACCGGACGCGACGTGGGCCAACGTGGGCGAACCGTGGGCCTCCTCGACGCCCAGGAACCGCACCGGCTTGCCCAACTCCCGCGCGATGCGGATCTCCGCCTGCACGCCGACACTCTCTTGCCAACCGTCGAGCATGAGGACCATGACCTCGTCGCACCGTTCCAGGAACGCGCGGTCGTACCGCTCCCAGAAGTGCCAGTTGCCCGGCAGGCCGTGCTGCGCCAGCGGATGGCTGTGGGCGATGGGCGAGAAGACCACACGGCCGGCGTGGAGCAAGGCGACTGCCGCGTGGCACGCAGCGCGGAACCGCTGCTCGCGCACCGCCGTGTCCGGGTGAGAGTACGGGCTGGCCAGGTAGATCATGCTTCCTCCTTCGCCTCATTCGGCTGCCGAGGACCAATGTCGATGAGCGTGACCGGGAGCCGGCCGGCGTCCGCCCGGGAGTCCGTCTCCAGCGCCGCCAGCAGGTTCCAGGCGGCTGCCACGAGGTGGTCCTCGTCGTCGCGACCCGCCAGGTAAGCGAACAGGTGGCGCAGGGCCGAGTCCAGGAAGCGGCTGAGCGGGATGCCCTGTTCCCAGTTGCGGTCGCCGTACTTGGCCGCGCCCTTCTCGAAGTGCCGGGCCAGGCGGGTCATGGCCAGCGGCGGCGGCAGGTCGAACCGCCCCTTACCAGATTGCCGGTCTCGCACCGCCCCGGTCGCAAACTGCTGGCGCTCGCCGGAATCATGCAGCTTGTAGTCGCGCATCACGACGATCTCCTTTCCGCCTTCTTGCCCGTGAACTTCTCGAAGCGCTGGACGATTACGTCTGCGTACAGCGGGTCCAGCTCCATCAAGAACGCCTTCCGCCCGGTCTGCTCCGCGCCGATCAACGTCGAGCCCGAACCGCCAAAAAGGTCCAGCACGTTCTCGCCGGCCCGCGACGAGTACTGCATCGCCCGCACCGCCAGCTCGACCGGCTTCTCGGTGTTGTGCGAAAGCCCGATGGCCGTCACAAAGGACGGATGCCCCTCCACGCTCAGGTTCCACACATTGCCCCTGTACCTCACCTGCCCAACGCGCTTGACCCGGCGCAGCGAGTACTCACGCCCGTCGTACTCCAGCCGCACGGGGCAGCCGCGCCGGGCAAGGCGGCCCAGTTCGTAGAAATACAGGTAGTAGACGCGCCGCCGACTCTGGAACCTCCGCTGGCCGATGCCGCCCATTTCCTCGGGCGGATCGTAGCTGTAGACGTTCGCCCGGTAGCCAACCGACTCCGCGAGCAGGCAGAGGTGCGCGGCCAAGTCCGCAGAGACGGTGCTTCCCTGCCAGTAGGTGCGGTCATGCACCATGCAGCCGTCACCGTTGAGCCAGCCGTGCAGGATGGCGCAGCGCTTCGAGCGCGGCAGCGCGAAGATGTCGGGTGCCAGGCGCTTGCCGTACGCCAGGCGCCCTCCCAGCTGCTCGAAGCGCTTGCCCGCCTCGCCGTCGAACGCCATCACCACCGTGCCGCTGGTCGGCTCCAGGCGGTAGTCGTTGTGGTCGTACTCGCGGGCCTGGGGCCACTTTGTCCAGATGCGCTCCATCAGGTCCTGGGAGCGTTTGTGGAGCGAAAAGGCCGGGTAGCGGCGGTCCCCGTGGCCGGCGCGCTGTAAATGGCCCTGGGCCAGGTAGAGCCCGAAGAGAAACCAATCATCCTCGTCCAGCTCCGGGAACGGGTCCGCGTCGGACTCTGCGAGGATGGGTGTCATGGTGTAATCGCCGGCACGGACCTCGTCGGCACGCACCCAGCCGACGTCTCCGCCGATGATTCGCTGGCCACGTTTCGCAGGCCGCCAGATCAGAAACGGATGATTATCGGACGCCAGGGTGTCGGCGTTGCCTCCCTTGGCGACGATGCGGTAGAGGTGCTCGGAGGTGTAGGGATGTGCTGAGACGTGCTCGACCCGGTGAAAGGCGCCATCGCCCGCGAAGACGCGGTCACCGATCTGAAGGGAGCGGATCGCCCGGAACCCCGCTTCGGTCAAAACGAGCGCGTCTGGGTGAAGGCAGAGATGGATCATGTTCTGCGGGTTGACCTTCTTGACGTGCCACAGGTCAGTCGCGTTGTTCGGGCCGAAGAACTGATGGGCAGCGCCTTCTTTCCAGCCGTAGAACGCGAGCTCAAAGCAACCCATGAAGTCTTTTCTTGTCAGCACGGGATGTTGCTTGTCCCACACGATGCCTTGGGAAAAGTAAAGCCCGTGCGCCTTGAGTACAGGCGGGTAGTTGCCGAGGTTCGCGTAGCCGCCCCAGATGTAGAACGCCCGGCCAGCTTGCAGCACGCGGGCGAGATTGCCAAACCAGGCGTGCAGCATCCGGTCGAACGCTTCCTCGGAGACGAAGTCGTTGGCCAGCGGCCGGTCCTTGGGCCGCAGCTTCTTGTGCGTCGGTGCCTTGGGACCCTGGCGGGCGACGTCGAAGGCTTGGTGATGGTTCTGCGGCTGGGTGTTGGACTCGCCGAACGATGATAGCCCGGCGGCAATGGCGTTGTTGCTCCTTGGCTCGACCTTGACGTTGTAGGGCGGGTCGGTGTTGACCAGGTGAATCGGCGCGCCGCCCAGCAACCGGTCCACGTCCTCGGCCTTGCCGGCATCGCCGCACAGCAGGCGGTGGTCGCCGAGGAGCCACAGGTCGCCCGGGCGCGTGGTCGCTTCGTCGGGTGGTTCCGGCACCTCGTCCGGGTCGCACAAGCCGTCCTTGACGCTGGGGTCAAGCAGCCGGGCCAGCTCGTCCGGGTCGAAGCCAAGCAGACCGAGGTCGTAGCCGAAGCCCTGAACCGCTTCCAGCTCCAGCGGCAACAACTCGAAGTCCCACGTCGAGAGCTCGTGCAGCTTGTTGTCCGCCAGCCGGAAGGCGGCAACCTGCTCCGGCGTCAGGTCGGCGGCGCGAATAACCGGCACCTCGGCCAGGCCGAGCCGGCGGGCCGCCTTCAACCGCGTATGGCCGGCGATGAGGACGCCGTCGCGGTCCACTACCACCGGCACCTTGAAGCCGAACTCCCGGATGCTGGCAGCCACGGCCTCGACGGCCTGGTCATTGCAGCGGGGATTCCGCTCGTACTCACGCACCCGCTCGATGGGCCACATCTCGATCTGCACTGGACACCTCTTTCCGTTCGGGAAAAACCGGGCCGGGCGGTGCCCAACCGGCCTCCGCCCCGGCCCCCTGGCCACGCCGTGCCTTGCCTTGCCTCGCCGCGCCATGCCCGGCCTAGCCGCGCCTTGGCACGCTTGATCAGCCAAGCGGTCGTGGCCAAGTTCGGACACAGAAAACAAAGCCAGCGATTCTTTGCGGCTGTTCCCGCGGCGGTCATTTTTTTGTTCCGTTCCGGTAGTACCTACGCGACCCGTTCGCGGAACTGTTCCGCCAGGGTCCGCTCCCTGCTCGCGTGCGGCGGCCTTCGGGCCGCACGCACGCAGGGGGGTATGGGGGGTTTTTGTGTCGCACACAGGCAAACCTGTTGACAAAGCCAGTTATCCCGTTGCGGCATAAGCTCTTAGTGGCGTCAACAAGCCTGTCAACTGGCGTCAACTTGTTGACGCTCATCAGGTGTTGTTGACGGCCCTGTTGACGAGTAGACAGAGGCATTCTCAAGACCCTTGCGCAAGTTGTGCACGTACTGGCGCGACACGCCGCATTGCCGGGCGATCTCCGCCAGGCTCGCCGTGGCAGACTCGCGCAGCAGTGCTTCCACCTGGGCACGTTTGGAAGTCGGTTCCTCGTCTGCCGGTGATGCTGCTTGAGGCGGCGCCGTCGTGGCATAGCCCAGACGCCCTCGTCCCATGTCCCAGCGATGCACCAGGCCAACGGCCTCGGCCTTGCGCAACAGCGTTCGGCACTTGAAGTCGTTGACGCCTTGCCGGTTAGCCTCCACCAGGATCGCGTCAAACAGCTTCGGTTCGTCGACAACGAAGGCCGGCACGAACCGCTCCACCGTCCAATCCGGTTCTTCTTCCTTGCGCGCTCGCCTGGGTTGTTCGCTCCGCAGCAGCGAGGGGTCGAGGTCGTCGGCCAGTGTCCACACGGGGAAGGCCCAGCGCAGGCACCTGGGCATCACCGGCGGCCAGGAGCGCACGGCCGCCTCCAGCACAACCACGTCGTCCTCCTCGTGCGGCCGCAGGACCAGGTGCGTGTCGGTCGCCCGGCTCTGGCTACCGGCGCCAGCGCCCACGTCGGTGATGGCCTTGCCCGACTGGTTGCCCTTGCTGGTGTGGTGGATCAGCACAAAGCAGCAGCCCAGGAGATCGGCGTAGCGATCAATCGCGTTGTAAACGTTGGCCATCGTGCCGTTGTCGTTTTCGTCCATCTCCCGCGGCATGAAGCGATACATGGCGTCGAGGATGATCACCTTGAACCGCCCCGGCTCCAGCGAGTGGAAATACGGTCCCAGCGAGAAGATGTCCTGCCAATGGCCGCGCAGGTTCTGCACGAAGACGTGCTGCCCAACGTCGTTGAGGCTGATCTGACGGGCCGCCGCGACCTTGGGGATACGGTTGGCTGAAGTCTCGCCGTGCAGCTCGTTGTCGATAATCAGCACATTCCCTGGATCGGTCTCGAACGTGTCGAGCCAGGGCCGGCCCGTGGCAACGCTGAGGGCCAGATCGGTGACAAGCCAGGAATTGTGCGTGACCATGAAATCGCTGCCCGCCAAGAACAGCCCACTCGGGTGAGCTACCTGGATGCACTTGACGGGCACGGACGGAACGGACACGACCGATTTCACGGCATCACGACGCGACCGTTGGCTCACGTCTCGATCCGGCAGGGCGGCCGTTCGCCGCGACAGCCGGAAGGGAGTGCTCCGCCGGCCGGCGGCGAAGGTGATGCGCAACTTGGGACTGCAATCGACGCCGTTGAGTATAGCCCGGCCCACGCTGGCAGACGCTTTGTAGCCGAGAGAACGGGACAGCATAAGCGTCGAGAAGAACAGCACCGGTTCCGTGGTGGAGAACTCCACCATACCAGCGCCGTTTGGTTGTGTGGCCGCATGGCCATCGGCATCGAGCAGTCCCGCCAACAGCGCGGCCCGCTGCGCCTGGGAGCCGAGCAGGTACGCTTCGGGAATGTGCTTGCAGCACAGCAAGCCCAAGTCGCGCAAGATGACCCTTAACCCACGGACCGTGAACGTCACACAACCGCCTTTGCGGACAAGCTTGCCGACCACGAGGCCCGCTTGCTGTATCTGCTGGATCACTTCCTCGAGGTCATCTTGATTGACCGAAATCGCTCCCTCACGCACCGTGCCGTTGCCGAGCCAGTAGCCGAGCAGCCAGGGGTCCAATGGCAGCTCTCTCTCAGGCCGCTGCAGAGCGTTGGCAATCGGCAAGAGCCACCGACGCCCATCGCGGCCGGCATCGAGGTCTTTGGTGGCGACTATCGCTCTCCGCCTCCCTTGCACGACTTGCCAGAGGTGGTCCCGGTCGGCGACGACCGACCCGCCCGAGCGGGTCGTAACGCGGTAACACGGGCGGTCATGCAGGATCTCCGAAACGGCAACTACGGGTGTCAGCGAGCCGTCTGCGGCGTGGACCTTCATGCCGGGCTGCAACTCTGCCATCGTTTTCCACCCATCCTCTGTCAGGATCGGCGTGTCGATGGCCAGTGCCTTGCCGATCTTCGGGGCCGAGATGACGTTCATCGTCTCGCCCCGGCGCAACAGGCCGTGGATCACTGGCGGCCGCAGGTCGGGGTAGCGCGCCACCAGGTCGGCCAGGCTGACGGGGGCGAGTTGCGGCGCCTGGACCAACTGTTCCCAGTGCCCTTCGGCCATCGCCGTCGCGATCTGGTCGGGCTCGTACCGGGCGACGCTTGTGGCGATGCGCTCCACCTCCGCCGGCTCAAGTCTCGGCCGGCAGCGGTCGTCGTTGACCTGGCACAGCGCCGCCAGAATTTCCGAGCGAGTCATGCCGACACGGCGCATCGTGCCGGCCAGTCTCGCCAGGGCCACGTTGCGGTGGTGTTCCGGGATCGAGTTCGCTTCGCCCCCGCTGGCCGCGACAGTGCCCAACGTGGATGTTCCGTTGACCCACGGGTTGGGCGTCGTCGTCAGCGCGTCGAGTTCCGCGACCAACCACGCCGGCGGCTCGGGGAGGCGTTCGGGCGGCTCGTCGAGTTCCAGGCCCGGTGCCCAGCGGTAGTCGCCGTGTCCGGTTCGGCTGGGCGGGGCAACGATATAGCCGCCGTCGGTGCGAACATCGACGCTCGCTGCCAGTTTGCCGGTCGAACACTTCCACGCTTTGTCCTCCGGCCGGCAAAAGAGGTAATGCCGTCCGCCGCGCGGCGTCAGGCTCACGGCGCCGGTCTGGGCCAGGGAAGCGCTGCGCTCCGGGTCGCCCGGCCAGGGATTGCCGTCGCCGTCGATGTCGATGACCAGCAAGCCTTCGGTCGGAATGCCGATGTTGGCGCTCGGATGCTGCGTCCACCAGCGCTCGATCTGCTCGGCATCACTCGTGGCGTCATGGAAGCCGTGCTCGGTCAGCGGCGCTTTCCCAGAAGGCGCGCACGGGAATACCCGGTAGCCCAGCTCGGCATAGCGGAGAGCAGCCGTCAGCAGTTCGCCAGGGGTCACCACGGGATTTCCTCCTCTGCGGCGACCGCGTTGTAACCGAACGGGAAGTCGAGGGCGTCCGCGGGCGCGTCCTGGTCGTCGAGCGCCGGCGGGATATCGCCCAGCTCGTAGCCGATGATCCGGTCGAAGTCCTCGCCGGCAACACTGCGGACGGTAATCTCGCGCGTACTGGCCAGGCGCCCATTCTGCGCCAAGGCTACCGCGTCCTCGGCCGTCTCCGGCACCGGCTCGTGCGAGCGCTGCCTCCACCAGGCCACGGCCTTGGCGCGGGCGTAGCCGGTGTGCTCGAAGCAGACCCACTCCGACTTGTACTCGTGCCAGCCGACCTTGTAATCGACCCGCATGGTTCTCGGGGCGTCGTCCGGTGCGTCACGTTTCTTGTGGACGCCGTAGTACACGTCCCGGACGGCGTACTTCGTGATCGTCACCTGCCCGGAGAGGATGCCAGCGCTGCTTGCCTTCGCATCGTGCCTGCCGCGCTCCGGCGGCGGGAACTCGTAGCCGCAGTCCGGGCAGCGCGCATAGCCAGCGGCAATGACGGAATGACACTCGGGGCACTCTTTTGCCGGGGCCTGTCCGCTGCCGCCAAGGGTGCGCTCCTTGACCTTGATCCCGTCCACCGGGCCGTGCCGCAACACGTTGCCGCCGAAGTCGAGCACCAGGCAGTTTTGCTTGCCGGGATGCAGGCGGAAGCCCCGGCCGAC